>ERZ773264.300-NODE-300-length-74661-cov-15.184838_pt1 | contig 74661 bp, 66 predicted proteins | sample MGYA00511910_ERZ773264 | MGnify/ENA primary metagenome ERZ773264 (study PRJEB29015, sample SAMEA2737739) | human gut metagenome | biome: human gut; feature: human-associated habitat; material: faeces | place: China | collected 2012 ...
GCCCAAAGGGAAATTGCGCAAAACTCATTTACGGGCAAAGTGTAACACAATATATATGACAAGTCAATACTTTTTCTCCTTCATATTGTGTCTCAAATAGGTTTTGTTAGCTATTGTGGCGTCGAGCAGCAGTAACATCAAATGCTATGCATATCAGCACAGATACACTCTCACGCTGCAAAAAGGAGTGTCACCTGATAGTAAGTTCGCTATCAGGTGACACTCCGGAAGGGTCAACTTAGCTGTCAACCTATCAACAGCAAAACAACGCTCTCTAATAGAAGTGCCCCAACACAGCATAAATCAAACCACGCAGATTTTTTCTTTTCTTCTACCGCTCGGAGCGCAAAAAATGCAAATCCAAAAGCAATAAAAAGCAAATCGCTCCAGTGCTTTGGATATGCCTTGACTGGAAGTAAAATCATAACGGTCAAAAATAGTGCAAGGCTTATCACATACTGTGTGATATTCTTAGGTAATTTTTCCATGTTATTATCCATTCATACAGCGATACACAACCGTATCAGCGTCTTCAATATAGTTCTGCTGATTGGCGCTTGCATACCATTTTGTGTACAACTATGTTACCGTCCCGTACCCGATAACCCCCGGACCGCTGGGGCGCTGATACGAAAGGACTCTTACAGAAATAGCGTGGATACCATCTGGGTGCACCGTCCCGCCAATATTGCAAATCTTTCCTAAAAGTACTCCTGCCGCAAAAGCTCCAAGAGGATTAAATCCGAGTGCAGCGATAACGACCGTTACAAATGCACCAGAGGTCATATCGAGCAAATCCTGCATAAATGTAATATCTTCCTTTTGGGTACCAATTAGTTTACTACCGCTGTATTTCCTACTAAAACATCCCTCCCCTCTCATAAAACTAAATACGACAAGGGAGGGAGTTTTTGGACACAACGGCTATTTATTTTTCGCAAACACTTTCTGCTAACCTAACCAGATCTTTGGCAGTGAAGAATCCGGATATGAAAAATCCAGCGTTGTCAGCAGTCATCCATACGATTGTGTTACCGATAGCAGCGTCATCGCTGATCAAAATGTCGGCAGTGCAGCCATCTACGGTTACCTTTTCAACGGCAGTATTTGTTGACTCGATTTGCCAGAATGTCTCATCTGGCGGACTTGCATAATAGAATTTCAGTATCTCACCCTCGTCATTCATATAAATGACCGACGAAGTATTTCCTACACTATCTTCTAATATCTGTGTATATCCTTCGGGGATCCAAGTTAAATAGTAGTTATTCTTTCCTTCATTGCTGGTACGCCCATCCTCAAAATGATATATAAACAGCTCTTCGTACACCTCTTTGACCCATCCAAAAAAAGATGCTCTAGCCTCTGTATCGACGGCCAGCCAAGCACTTCCGCCAATGAGGACTGCAAGTATAATAACGGCAACTTTGTGCATCATTTTATAGAAATAAGGATGATCTGCGCGCTTTTTCAGCTTTCTGATTTTTCTTTCAAACGGTTCAGAAAACTCATGAGGACGAATCGCGTCGTAACCTTCTTCCATATAACGCAGATATAAGTTGCTGGATTTTTCAGCAGCCGCGCGTAGTCGCTCATCAGTGATCAAAATTCGCCGCCTCCTTCTTTGTACAGTATCTCGAGTTGCTTTTTCGCTCTCTGATCGATTTTCTGCGCCCAAGATAACGTAATTCCCAACATCTTTGAAATTTCACGCAAATTGTAGCCATGATAATATTTCAACCAGATAACATGACGTTGCTGCTCCGGCAACTTAAGAATAGCCTCTGTTAGCAAATCATCTGTGTGAAGTTCTGCACTCAGTTGATTAAGAATTTCATCGTTATATTCCGCAGTGGGATGGCGGCCATTCATTCGCAGCATATCAGTCACTCTGTTGTCAACTATAGTTACGACGAGCTGCTTTGTTTTTGGACTCACCGGATCAATTATTTTGATATTTTCAGCTATTTTCATAAAAGCGTAATGTACTGCGTCCTCCGCATCCTGTTCATGGTGCAAACGCTTATAGGCGACATAGTACATAAGCCCACGGTATTCCCGGTATATGTCTTCGAATTTGCTCTTGTCTTCTTCTGTCTCGATCGTTTGAAGATAAATCAGCATAGTCTTGGCTCCCTACCTGTTATGTTGGTATTATAACAAAGCGGGAAAAAGGTGTCCAGTAATTGTAGTGCCTGTCAGCACCGGAAATAAGGTTGATTAAGCTTTTCAGAAGTAACCCTTGCCATTCCATTTTTCCAGAATGGCAAGGGTTTATCAGGTATGTATTAGCCCAATCACAAAAGCAGCCGAAGCCATAGTCTTTACGGCTAATATATGACACTATTCATCGCTCAAGAGGCCATCTACCACTTTAGCGAAGTCAGTGTCGTTTATAACCAATAATTCATCCTCACTCAAAAAATCCTCCCGTGTATCAGGGGTTCCTGTTACAATAACGCCATTATCGGTAGGTGAAAACTTATATTCGGTTAAATTGTCGGAGACGATAATGTAAGGAGCATCTGTGGATGCAGAACAATCTTGCAGAACAGAAAAATCATCCGCAGTAAGCGCCGTAAGCGCCTTCTCCATATCCGATGCCGCAGTAACAGCGTTCTCACCTACAAGTGAGGTTGACGTCCCATCAGGGAAAGTAATCAGAATTAAGGGCTCATTCGAAGCACGAAACCGGCTACACCATTCCATGAACAATGAGTTTTCTACATCTTCAGAGGAGACATCAGACTGATTTTGACATCCAGAAAAGCAAACTGTCATGACGCATACAAACAGCAGTATATATGCTCTTTTGATTTTTTTCATAATACAATCCATCTTCTTTCCATTAATTGACTCGAGAAACAATTTCAGTAGCGTTGTAGGGGACCGGAATGCTGGTAGTGGGCCATCCCATCACAGCGGGGTGCGCGGCGTTATCAATATAGCTGATAGTGTTCAAAACCATCACTCTGCCATTGCACGACTGAATATCGTTGAGAATTGACTGGTTAATACTGGCGGTAGTATAAAGGAGGGTATTAGCGCTTCCTGTAATATTCGGTAAGGCATTGAAATATATTAAGTTATCAGGCGTTAACTGGAGCCCCTTTACTATTCATCTTTTAGCCATTTGTGGCACTGATAGTAACCGGGGATCGCTCTATTCCATTCACGGAAAAATTGACAACCATGGTATAGGTTTTTCCCTTTTTGACTGCCGCACTTTTTGTCATCTTCAAAATGCCAGATCCGCTTCCGTTCCAGCTTGCGATCAAATCGCTGCCACACCGGAGTTCCATCGTCGCCGAAATCTCATCTGTCATCTTATCGCCGACAATCTGAATTACACATGAGGCGTTATTCCCATCGAAGCTCAGGTGGGGCACCGAGGTAATGCTGCGGCTTTGGATCGCATGTGCCGAAACAGAAAGAAGCATCACCAGAATAAGAGACATGCAAAAGAAACGCTTTTTCACTAATCTCACCTCCCTTCATTCTCTTAAATACGACAGCGAGGTGTATTTTGGGACAGGATAGCTGATATTTTTTCTTTGCAGTGATAGAATTTTATTGGACAAATATTAAGCCCTCGTAAAACGACTACGTTTTACGAGGGCTTATCTATTAACTTTTTCTGTAACTTGCAAAATTTGTCTATGTTTCTCCGTATTTATTGTGTGAACGGCTAATAGATATGCCTTGAACCTTGAAAACACCGCATAGAATAGCGCGGCCACATAGATTCGTCTGGAAGTTATACAGGATTGGCTGACAGTATGCTCTTGCGTACCTGCCGAGGAAGTGCTGCATAGCGGCAGCCTGCAAATACGCGGCCTGAATCGAGGGCGCAGGAAATGGTCCAGAAATGAAATCACAACTCTACAAGAATTTTATGCTTGGCAACCGCTATTATGGAGTGTATAATGTGCCTACCCTGCTAAACAATTAGGAAAGGAGGCACTATTGCATTCTATAACGGTTTCCAAGCTGCAATAGGAGGTATTACCTTGTCTGACCAAATTTGCAGCAACAATGTTCAACGTACCTACACCGTCGAACAGGTCTCTAAAATCCTTGGGATTAGTCTCCGCAAGACCTATTACCTCTGCGAGCACACAGCTGATTTTAAGGTCATTCGGCTTGGGAAGCGGTGCCTGCGCATTCATAAAGAGTCTTTTGATTCTTGGTTCAATGCGTTGGATCAGCCATAGAGCATCGAACAAGAAAGGAACCGTTATGGCAACATATACTATTCGTGGAACATCTCACAACATCGTCTACACCTATAAGACGATTGACGGAAAACGTAAACAGCAATGGGAATCCTATTCCTCGGAGTTGGAGGCGATACAGCGCAAAGCATACATCGACTATCTCCAAACTCAAAATAGGGCATCTGATATTACTCATGAGGCTGCTGAGTATCGCCGCAAAAAGGCCATTGAGAAAACAGCTCAAAAAATCGCCGCAGAAAATGTAGCAGTTGTTGTCGAGCCTCCGTCCATCGAAAATGAAGACAATATGAGCAAGACCTACCGAGAATTCATGGAGCGCTTTTTGCCGATCTATGCAAGGAAACGGAACTTCTCGCCCAAGACCTACGACAGCTATCGTCAAAATCTGGAAACACACATCTACCCTTACTTTGGTGATTGGGTCATGAGCTCTATTACGAGCAGCGCTATTGACGGCTTCATTGACTATCTTTTTCAAAAACCATGTCGTGGAAGCAAAAGTTATGGCAAATGTGCTTCGGAGATTCCGACTCTGAGCTCTGGAACCGTAAAAAAGTGCTATAACATTCTTACTCTTGGCTTTGAAACAGCAAAACGATGGAACTATATCTCGGAAATTCCCAACACCAAAGGTCCGTCTGAGCACTACAAGAAGCGCAAAGCCTGGTCTTCTGAGCACATCTCAAAAATTCTCGACCAAATTCAGAATGATCCCATTCTCCATCTCTCGGTACATCTCGCTTTTATTTGTTCACTCAGAGCGGGGGAAATTGTTGCTATCGATATCAACTCAATTAACCTTAATGAAGGCAGCATGTGGATATCCCAGATTCTCGAGCGTGTCTCTGACGAGTCCCTCAAAACTCTTTCCAAAGAAAAAATAGCTAAAGTTTTTCCAAAGCAGTTTTCTAACGCTAAAAGCCGCCTTGTCCTAAAAACGCCGAAGACGGAGGGCAGTTTGAGAAAACAGTACCTAACTCGTCCATTGGTTCAAGAAATCAAAGAGCGCATTGCGGAAATCAACAAAGCGAAAGAACTCCTTGGTCCAGAATATCAGGACAACGGTTTTCTGATTTGTCAACCCGATGGACGCCCTGTTGATCCAAATAATCTCTGCAAATCCTTTAAGGAATGGCAGAGTACAATGAATATCACAGATCAAATTGATCTTCAGGGCCTACGCAAGTCAGGGCAGATGCACAAAATCAGATTGACGAAAAACAATTATCAACTTGTCGCTGCTAACGCTGGGCAATCCCCTGAAGTACTTATGCATCATTACAATGAAGCGCTTGAAGCCGAAAAGCAGCAGCTTGCCTCGATGGTTGAATCAAGTTTTTATCCATCACTTGAAAAAAAGAGTGAGACAGCAGCAACTCTTGACCCAGCCGAAATTTTGAAACTAATTCAGGAGAATCCTGACCTCGCAGCGAAACTTATGCAGCTATTAAAGGTCTCTGCATAAGATGACACTCTATGCAAACACTTTTTCGATTAGCACGATGTTTAGCATGATCTTTAGCAGAACCCGTAAATCAGAGCATTTGAGGTCCTTCGCAGAAAAAGAAAAAACCTCGAAACCATTACGATTTCAAGGTTTTTTATGGAGCTGCTGGGCAGATTCGAACTGCCGACCTCATCCTTACCAAGGATGCGCTCTACCTACTGAGCTACAGCAGCAAATGGCGACCAGGAAGGGGTTCGAACCCTCGACCTCCGGCGTGACAGGCCGGCGTTCTAACCAGCTGAACTACCTGGCCGAATTTATGGTGGGAACAACAGGGCTCGAACCTGTGACCCTCTGCTTGTAAGGCAGATGCTCTCCCAGCTGAGCTATGCTCCCAAGTCCTGTACTGCTCCCGATGCACAGAGCCTTTCGCCAGCTCAGTGACCTTTGCACCACAGCCAAGTGGTGTCTGCGCGGGGTTCTTCGGTCGAACCGCGGCGACATGGATTATTATATCATCCTTTGGCGGCGCTGTCAAGAGGGAAAATGCAAAAAATTTGGGTTTTTCGCAAGCGAAACGCCGCCTCCGCAGTCAAAATGTAAATTCCGCTGTTTTTCGTGGACTTTCGCGCGTGGGTATGGTATGATAGGAAGTGCAAACCTGAAGGAGGTTATTACAATGAAGCGAATCATTGCGCTGCTTCTTGCCGCGCTGCTGATGGTCTCCTGTGCGCTGGCAGATGTGGCCCTGCGCGGCTACGACGCCAAATCCGGCTATGTCTATGTCACGCTGGGGCAGTGCCCGCAGGATGCGGACGGCGGCATCGAGCCGATTGTCTGGCGCGTGCTGAGCGTTGAGGACGGCAGAGCGTATCTGCTGAGCGAATATGTGCTGGAGGCGCGCCCCATCCACAGCGATTATCAGGAGTACGCCAACAAGCCCACCAACAAGAAGAAGCCCGGCTTCAACGGTGACTTCACCCAAACCGAAATGAGCCGCTACCTCTGCGGTGATTTCGCCCAGAACTGCTTCACGGACGATGAGCGTGCCATGCTGACCCCGGATGACACGTTCGGGTTGTTTTTCCTCGCCAGCGACGCGGATTTGAAAAACAAGGCGTACGGCTTCACCAGCAATGAAAGCCGCAAGGCGTGGGGCACACCCTACGCGCTGGCGAACGGGCTATTCAAGTATGGCAGCCAGCGCGGCGGCCATTCCCCCTACTGGACGCGCTCCCAGTCCTCCTCCGACGCCCGCCACGCACGGTGCATCAAGTCCAAGGGCGAGCTTGGGCGCATCAACGTCATCACGCTGGACGAGGGAATGCGGCCTGCGTGCTATCTGTCTTTGAGCGCGAGCGAGATTTCCGGCGGCACGGGCACGCTGGATGATCCCTACACTTTCGCCCTTATCCCGCCGACGGTGATGGAGGATTAACATGCGGAAGATAACCTGCCTGCTGCTTCTTCTCTGTCTTCTCCCCTCTTTCGCGCTGGCGGACAAGACCATCACCCTCACCTTCACTGGCGATATCACCCTTGGCGGCGAGGATTACCTGCGCACCGCCGAGGACAGCTTCTTTGCCGTCTATGAGCGCGAAGGCGCGGGGTACTTCCTCAAAAACTTCGCGGATTTCTTTGCCGAGGATGACCTGACCGTCGTCAATTTGGAGGGCGTGCTGACCGACAACAACGCCCTTTACCCGCGCGACAAGGGCAAAGGCGACGATGGCTACTGGTTCCGTGGGCCGACGGAGTACGCCAAGGTGCTTTCCGCCGCGAGCGTGGAAGTCGCGTCGCTGGCAAACAACCATGCGTTCGACTACGGCGCACAGGGCTTCCGCGATACGATTGCCGCCGTCGAAGCAGAGGGTCTCGGCTGGTTTGGCACATACAACAAGAACCGCGACCCCGAAACGGAAAAGTTCTACTTCTACACCAAGGACGGCGTGACCATTTGCCTGATGAGCCTGCTTTGGGACGACTACAACCCGCAAGACCCCAATGGCAACGGCGCGTATCTCCGCCAGCAGATTACGGAAATCAAGCAATCCGGGCAGGCGGACGCAGTCATTGCCATCCTCCATGGCGGGCAGGAGTACGGCCGCCACCGCACTAAACCGCAGACTATCTTCACCAAAATGGCGATTTCCGCTGGGGCGGATTTGGTCATCTGCCACCACGCGCACGTCGTCATGGGCATGGATGTCATCAACAACCGCAGCGCATTCTACTCGCTGGGCAATTTCTGCTTTGGCGGCAACCGCAAGGCGTATCAGGAGAACAAGAACCGCACCCCCGCCGTGCAGGACGCCGCGCCCGCGCTGATGCTCCGCGCCGTGCTGACGTTTGATGATGACGGCACTTACAAGGGGCAGCAAATCACCCTCTATCCCGTACAGACCACCGGCATTGACCGCGCGGCGGGCGACACCGTGCAGGTGAACAACTATCAGCCGAAGTTCATCACCGGGCCTTTGGCGGCGCATGTGCTGCACCTGATGCAGATTGACATGAACTACGACGGCAGCAAAACGCCGAAGTACAGCAATGCCGAGTCCATCAACAAGGCGCTGCGGGCGCTGGTGATGGCGCGCGAAGAGGAGCTTGCGGCGATGGATTCCTCCGAGGGCAGGGAGGCGCTGACGCTCCCGTTCCTGCCGGCGGAAGCGGAATAAAGCCGCTCAACCCGCGGTAGAGTTCCGTGAAATCGCGATTTCGGACATATCAACCGCTGGTTCGTGTGCAAAGTCTCTTTTCCGTGATAGAATGACTGCCAGAAGGGAGATGCTTCCACATGAATCAGGAGAAAATCGGGAAGTTCATTGCGTCCTGCCGAAAAGAGCAGGGCTTCACCCAAACTGTTCTTGCAGAAAAGTTAGGTATCACAGACCGCGCGGTATCCAAATGGGAAACCGGGCGAAATCTGCCGGATGCAGCCATTATGCCCGAATTATGCGATCTGCTGAACATTCAGCTGAGCGAGCTTTTTCGCGGGGAGCGAATGACGATGGAAGCGCATCAGAAGGCTTTCGATGCATTGCTTCTGGAAATGAAGCAGCGGGAAGAAGCTGCGAATCGGCGGATTCTTCAGCTGGAAAAAGTGCTTGTCTGCATGACGATCGCGGTATCGCTCACGATGATTCTTGGCGGATGCTATCTGGCGAAAGACCATCTTGCCCTCGGAATCGCCTTATTGACATTCGGCGCTGCGGTTGTTTTTGCCATCTGCTTTGTCGGCGTGAAAATCGAGCATGACACCGGCTATTACGAATGCCCCGAATGTGGAAAACGCTATGTGCCGACCATGAAAGCCGTCGTGATGGCACTGCATCGCGGCACAGCCCGCAAGATGACGTGTCCGTTCTGCGGAAAATGCGCCTATCATCAGAAGGTGCTTGCAAAGTAATTCTATTTCCGAATGCACCTGCGCCAGCTGCATACGCCTTGGCGCATGCTTATCTGAAAATAGGATAAAGGCAACAGGGTGTCAAGCGCTTTTGCTTGACACCCTGAATTTTTTTTGTAATGCTTTTCACCCATTAGCCTGCGGCGGTCACTTCATGATCATCTCTTTGTCCGACGGCAGCGGTTTCAGCGGCGCGGACGGCAGCGTCTGATACCAGTATGCGCAGGAAGTATAGTCGTCGTACCGCGGTCCAGTCCATCCCATGTTGTCCAGCGTCATGCGAAATCCGGTTTCAAAGTGGATCGGGTCAGCAACGTGGAAGCGGTACAGCAGGAATCTCTGCTGACCGTTGTAAAATGCACGGTTATCACCGTAAATGGCGTACATTCCGCTGTAGAGACCGCTGTAAGTCTGATAGGATTTAATCTGCACATCATTTCCAAAGCCGTAGGAGCCGCAGAAATAATCCTCTGTGCCTGTATAGTGAATGGAAGGATATTTATCATCGTCTATGTACATTCTGGCTTCGCCTTCCACCCAGCAGGTGTTGTTTCCGTTCATTCCGGTGGCCAGGGTCACGCCCACGAACTGACCTTTTCCCTGAATGCCATCGATAATGGTGTAGGAACGCCCCTTCTGAACGGGATGCTCCTGACGGTAGGAGGCGTGGAAATATCCAATCTCGTCAGGCACCTCACAGTGGCAGCCGGTAATGATATAATACAGGCTCTGATCCTTTTCGCCGCGGTTTTCCATGGTGATCCGGCAGTGCTTTTTGAAAGGCATCTCCCAGTAGCAGTTCAGTCCCCGTCCGGGAGCCACCAAGATTTGTGCGGAATTGAGCACCGCGTATTTTCCATCCCTGTCCACAAAATTCTCATCGTATGCGGTTCCGAAAAATGCGGAAATGGGCGCTTCCACGGAAGGATATTCGCAGTTGTCCCAGTACATGCGGATCACGAAGCTGTGTCCAACGTAGCCGGTAAACCAAATGCTCTGGATCATTCCGGGACCATCGGTGTCCACCAGCGTCACCGTCTCCCCTGCGCGAATCGCCACGGTCGGACTGAGCTTGGTGCAGTCTCCTCCTTTGGAACCGCCCGCTCTGGCTCCGGTGGGATTTTCTGCGGAGAAAGCGAAGGTCTTTGCATTGCTGATCATGCAATACGGTTTCATAGGTCTTGCCTCCCTTGTTTTAATACTATTTCCAGATTCAACTGCGCCATCTGCTTGCGCCTTTTCCCTTCTGGCGTCCGCTCATTCCACTTAGCGTAGCGCTGCTACGCTGCGTTCCATTCACGTTAGCCAGAATGAAAAATTCGCGGCGCATCTTGGCGCATTCTTATCTGGAAATAGTATAACATATCCTTACTATTCATTTTGTGGTTCTTGACAGAACGACATTCGTTGCTGTCAGCGTTCCATCTGTCACAAAAGGATACGGAACTTCTTTCCCGTTCCAGTCTGTTCGATCACTGTGACAATATTATAGCATCTGTACAGTGATTGCGCAAGTCCCTGAAAAACGAACATAGAAAAGAAAAAACACCTGATGCCATGCTTTACTGCTCTCTTGCATGTGCTTGACGCCGCTTCACTGTTGCGCGAAGCGGCGTCTTTGACAGTCTGAATTGTACATCTGACAATGGATATCATAGTTCCTTGCAAAATGCAGTCATGATAAAGAAATCGCCCGATGCGTGCGGAGCATTTCCCGCGCATCGGGCGATTCTTCTATAATGGCAGCACCGCGCAACTCGGCGGCGCGTCGGGCGGTGTTGCCTAATACGATTTCCAGATGAAAATTCGCGGCGCAAGCAGATGGCACAGTTGAATCTGGAAATAGTATAAATACCGTTATTCTTCCGGCAGCGGCGCAATCAGTTCGCGGTCGCACTTGCGGTAGAGCAGCAGGCAAATCGTCAGCGAGACGATTTCCGCAATCGGGAACGCCCACCAGATGGCGTTCGGGCCGATAAGGGACAGCGCCCACGTCGCGGGCAGCAGCACAATCAGCTGGCGGCACAGGCTCATAATCAGGCTGTATGTGCCGCGGCCGACCGCCTGGAAAACCGTGCTGAGCGTAATGCCCGCCGCCGCAATCAGGAAGTGCGAGCAGATAATCCGCAGGGCGATGCAGCCTTCCGCCGTCAGCGCCTTGTCCGTCGAGGAGTCGAACGGCATCATCAGCAGGTTCGGCACAGCAAGGAACAGCAGCGCGCCAACCGCCATAATCACCAGCGCATACACCAGACACACGCGGACGCACTCGTAGACGCGCTTTTTCTTCTGCGCGCCGAAGTTGTAGCCCACAATCGGTACCATGCCGTTGCACAGCCCGAACACCGGCATAAAGACAAACGACTGGAGCTTGAAATATACGCCCAGAACGTTCACATAAATATCGCCAAAGCCTGCCAGAATCATGTTCATCAGCGTCGTGCAGACGGAGGAAATCGCCTGCATGATGGTGGACGGAATGCCAACGACGAGGATATTCTGCACCGTCTTCCAGTCAAAACGGAAGCCCTCATGCGTCAGGCGCAGTTCCCGATTTTTCCACTGATTCAGGACGAAACCGACGGTGCAGCTCACAACCTGACCAATAACCGTCGCAATCGCCGCGCCGGCGATACCCATTCGGCAGCTGAAAATCAGAATCGGGTCAAGGATGATGTTCGTCACTGCGCCGGACAGCTGGGTAATCATCGACAGCGTTGTGTTGCCCGTCGCCTGCATCATGCGTTCAAAGCAGATGGACATGAACTGCCCCAAGCTGAGCGTGCAGACGATGCGCAGGTACAGCGTGCCCATTTCCAGCACTTCCGCCTTCGGGTTCGTCATGCCGATATACGCGCGGGCGAAGAACAGCCCGACGATAACGAACAGCAGCCAGCCGACAACCTCAATCAGGATGCCGTGGCGGGCGGCGTCGCGCGCCTCATGCGGGCGCTTTTCGCCAAGCCGACGTGAAATCAAGCTGTTGATGCCCGTACCCATGCCGGTCGAAACAGCAATCATCAGCATCTGCATCGGCATAGCGAGGTTGACCGCCGTCAGCGCATCCGGCAAATACTGCCCGACAAAAATCCCATCGACGATATTATACAGTGCCTGCACCAGCATCGACACCATAATCGGTACGGACACTGTCGGCACGAGCTTGCGCATCTCCATCGTGCCCAGCATCCGGCTGCGTTCCGTGTTCTGCTGTTCCTGTTTTTCTGACATATTGCTTTCCTTTCCGTATTCATACTATTTCCGGATGAAAAGGCGCAAGCAAATGGCGCAGGTGAATCCGGAAATAGTATCAGTCCCCTAAGAAGCCGAGAGGAAAATGCCCCTCAGCCAAAGGCTTATTGTAGCAAAATTCGCCCTGTCCGTCAAGGGAAAATCCGCATTTTCCACCGCTTTTGCAAAAAAGAAAATTCCCTTTGCCCCCATCGTGATTTCGTGTTATAATAGCTGATGAAAGCAGTTGTTTTTCCTCTTGAAGGGAGGAATCCGCATGAGCGTCAAAATGCCCAAACCCGTCAGCAAAACAGAACTCTCGCGCCTATACACGCGGCTTGCCATCGACACCCATCATCGACTTGACAACAGCACCGCAGAAGGGCAAGCGCGTCTTGACCTCCTCCACCGTTTCTTTGATGCCTGTGCCAATCTTTATGGGACGATGACACTCTGGCACGCATGGGAGCTTTTTCAGCATGTTGAGCCGGAATTGACTGCCAAGAAAAAGATTCTCCGCAAGGATTTCTTTTCCTTTGCGGAAATTGTGCGCGTTGAAAAGCATGCCTATGCCATCATGCTGCTGCCTGACCTGTACGAAGAGGAGACGTCCATCAGCATTCAGGATGCCGAGCTGGTTCATAGAATGCTGATTTACCCGAACATTTGGGGATTGAATGAGTATTACAAGCTGCTGAGCTATCAGGACGATAAGCCCTGTGTCGTTCCCGCACACGATGTGTTCTATGCGTATGCCGACCCGAATTATTTCTGGGAAACGCCGGAAGCGCGTTCTCTCCGCTTCTTTCTGGCAAACCTCCATGTCGCTCCGGACGCCAAAACCACTGCGCCCGACGGCACGCCTCTGTGCGGCAAGGCGTTATCAGAGGTTGTATTCTGGACAAAAGATGACCACTGGGATTATGACGATTATAAGGCGGCGTGGCGCAAAAAAGCAGTTTCCGAAGAAGCAAACAGGCCATATTTGCAGCGCATCATGGAAAAAATCCAGCGCGGGATTCTGCTGTCGTTTGTCTGCGATCAATTTTCTTACTATGTGGAGTTGCTTGAAGAAGCCGGCATTCAGTTTACCAAGCCGCAGTTTGAAACATTCGCGAACCGCCTCTGTGAATTGAACAATCACAGCCATCTTTGGTCAAACCGCGGCGGTCAGCCTGTTGAAATGTACGATGGGCTGGACAATGCGGAACTGGATGCGGCGGCGATTATGAAAACCATGCAGCTTGACCCCGATGGTTATTATCGCAATCCAGTCTTATCGCGCATCGCGCCGAAGAAAAATGAGGATGGACAAGACTGAACGATCCGGAAACAGTATGCGGTATCGGCGAATTTTCTCCATGACAAACACAGGAAAGTATGCTACAATAGACGCGGTAAACACACCAATTCACTCGACAAAGGAGGTACGCCCTATGCCGCGTACCCTATCCCCTGCTGCACGCATTGAGCGCAGCATCCTCTCCGATTTCCGCAAACCGCTCTGGCGGCCGTTCGTCCGCGGCATCAAGCAGTACAAGATGATTGCTCCCGGCGACCACATCGCTGTGTGCATCTCCGGCGGCAAGGACTCCATGCTGCTGGCGAAAATGATGCAGCTGCTGCAGCGCCACACCGACATTCCCTTCGAGACGGAGTTTCTCGTCATGGATCCCGGCTACAATGCTGAAAACCGCCAGCGTATCATCGACAATGCCGCCCTGATGGAAATCCCCATCCGCATTTTTGACAGCAGCATTTTCGAGACAACGAAAATCGCCGAGCGAAATCCCTGCTACCTCTGCGCCCGGATGCGCCGCGGTTTCCTTTACGACCGTGCGCAGGAAATGGGCTGCAACAAAATCGCACTTGGGCATCACTTCAACGATGTTGTGGAGACGACCGTTATGGGGATGTTCTACGGTGCCCAGCTGCAAGCCATGCTGCCGAAGCTGCACAGCCGCAATTTCCCCGGCATGGAGCTGATTCGCCCAATGTACTGCATCCACGAGGAGGACATCTGTGCTTGGCGCGATTTCAACGCCCTGCACTTTATCGCCTGCGCCTGCCGCCTGACCGAAGAGCGCGACAAAAGCGGCGACGGCATCGGCAACTCGAAGCGCGCGGAAATCAAGCAGCTGCTGAAAACGCTTCGGGAGACGAACCCCGATGTAGAGAAGAACGTCTTCAGCGCGATTCACGCCGTCAGTCTGGACACCATGCCGGGCTGGAAAATCGGCGAAAAGGAATACAGTTTCCTGGATGACTATGACAATTGGGAAGCAACGCACCGTCCAGCGGATAAGTAAACGAATGCGGGTCAAGGGAAGCACATTCTCCTGACCCGTTTTTATATAATACGATAAATGTACAAATTTCCGTTTTTAGACAAAAATTCAGCTCCCCAATGAAGCAGATTTTTGCTGCCATCAGGGAGCTGTTTGCTTATTCCGTTACTTTCGGCACATCCGTCGGCTTCGGCACATCCGTCGGCTTCGGCACGTCCGTCGCTTCTGGCACGTCCGTTGGCTTCGGCACTTCCGTCGGCTTCGGCACGTCCGTTGCTTCCGGCACGTCCGTCGGCTTCGGCACGTCCGTCGGCTTCGGTACGTCCGTCGGCTTCGGCACATCCGTCGGCTTCGGTACGTCCGTCGCTTCTGGCACGTCCGTCGGCTTCGGCGCTTCCGTCGCTTCTGGCACGTCCGTCGGCTTCGGCGCTTCCGTCGCTTCCGGCACGTCCGTCGCTTCCGGCACATCCGTCGGCTTCGGCGGATTCGTCGGCATCGGGGCTTTCGTCACTGCCGGCGCTTTCGTCGTTTCCGGGGGCTTTGTTGCTTCGGGCGCATCGGTCGCTTCCGCATCGTCGGGCTTGTCCAGCACCAGCGGTTCAAGCCCCAGCAAATCAGAAACCGTCACGAACTCGAATCCCGCGTCGCGCAGCATGGGAATCAGCGTTTTCAGGCACTCATAGTCCGCCATTCGCGCGTGATAGAGCAGAATCGAGCCGTTCTGGGTATCGCGGAACGCCTGATAAGGTTCGGTCTGCGCCACATCCCACAGGACGACCTTCTCCACGCCGTGCGCATAGAAAATCGGCAGGAAGTTCTTCTCGGAGTTCATGTAGTGTCCGAACGGCGGGCGCAGCAGCCGCAGCGGATAGTGGTAGCCCAGCACCTCGTCCACGCGCTCCTGCGACAGACGCACCTGCGCATCCGCGCTGGACTCGGAGTATTCCAGCAATTGCGCGTGCTTCCATGTATGGCTGCCGAACTCATCGCCGTGTGCCAGCGCGTCTTCCCACAGTTCACGGTCTTCCGCGCAGAACAGCTTGCCGACGATAAACCACGTCACCGGGAAATCAAGTTCAATGCTCAATTCGTGGATTTTATACACAGCATCCATGTTCCAGCCGTCATCCACCGTGATCGCGATTTTTTTTGATTCGCGGTCGCCGTGGCGGACAACGTAATCCTCCGGAATCGCGGCAAACGCCGTCTGCTGCACCAGCATCAGGCACAGCGCCAGCGACAGCAGACGCATCATGCGTTTCATCAGCAGCCCCTCCTTATTGCGGATCAACGTAGTTCGGTTCCTGCCAGATATACCAGTCCGTGCCGTCGGTCAGCATCGTAACCGTGCCGTCGCCGGAGAAGTAGAGCGCCGCGCCCGGCATGTGGTTCTTCACCCAGCCCGCCGTCACCTTTGTGCTGAGGGCGGAGCGGTTCGGGACGAACAGCACCTGCGGCTGTGTCTGCTCCACAAAGCTGTCCGGAATCGTCGCCAGCCCGTGATGCGGCGCTTTGAGAATATCGCAGCGGAGTTTTTCGCCATACGTCGCGGCGTACCACTGCATCGTCTCGTTGTCAATGTCGCCGGTCAGGAATGCCCGCGAATCCCCGAACTGCACCATGCAGGCGGCACTGCGATTGTTCTGCCCTGTCGGCAGGGGACAGCGGAAAATCGTCAGCTTTGCGTTGCCCAGCGTCAATTCGTCGCCGTCGCCAATCTGCACATAGGGGATGTTCTTCGTCCCCGTCGCTTTGACCGCCTGCTGATGGTAGCCCTCTTCGTCCACATACGTCGTGGTGTTGGGCGACAGGAACGCATCCACCTGATACAAATCGGAGTACATAAGGTAGATGAAGCCGTGCAGGTGGTCATCGTCGCAGTGTGTGTTAAGCAGCTACTTCAGTTCCGTGATGCCATATCCATCCAGCGTCGCATACACGCGCCTGCGATAGCGCCCTTCGCCGCTGTCCACCATCATGGCTTCCCCGCCGGATTGCAGCACCATCGCGTCTGAGCGGTTCGTGTCAATGCAGGTCAGGCGCAGCGTATCCTTCTCCGCCCAATCCGCCGGCACATCCTTCTCGCTCTCCACCCGGTACACCTCCGCCTGCGCCGCGCCCAATCCCAGCGCCGCGCACAGCAGCATCAGCAGCAGTTTCCGTTTCATACGTTTTCCTTTCCACAAGGGAGTTTCTCCCTTGACCCTTCCGCGCGATTCGGTTGGTGACACGTTCATGCTGTGTCCGCGTGTTTATACAGGGTTTCGCTCCTGCGGGAGCGACCAGAGGGCTTTGCGATCGCCCTCTGGACTCCTTCGCATCCCCACTGATGTTTGTTGGTTTTTATCGCAGCTGTTATATAGTTAGTGTGCCTTTCGTTCTCCTAAGCAGCACTGCCATATACTAACATCCGGAGGGCGACGGGCGAAGGGGTCAAGGGGGCGACCGCAAAGCCCCCTTGTCGCCTCCGCAGAGGCGAAATCCCTTTCCTTACTGCGCTTGCACCCACCCGCGGGCGACCGCAATCTCATACACCCCGTCCGCCATGCCTTCCGCCAGCCATTGCTGATACACCGGCGTCACCAGCAGATATTCCTCCGCCGGATTCGATAAATACCCCATCTCCACAAGGAAGCACATCATCTTCGCCCAGTTGTTGCCGACATAGTTGTCGTTCAGCCGCACCATGCCCGTGGAGTTCGCCAGCGTCATTCCGACACGCGTTTTCATCGCTTCCAGCAGCTTCTGCCCCATTTCGCGGTAGGTGTCCGCATCCGCAACCGCTTTGGCATAGTCGCTGTTCAGCGGGCCGTAAACCTGTATGCCGCGCTTGCTGCGGTTGCTGGAGTTGTTGCAGTGCAGGCGGAGCATAATCTGCGCGCCGCCCGCTTCCGCGATTTCACAGCGTTCGATGTTCGTGTGGAACGTCGTTTGATCTTCGCGGGTCATGATGACGTTCGCGCCCTGCCGAAGCAGCTCGTCGCGCAGGAGCATTCCAATTTCCAGGCAGACAATGCTCTCGCGGCGATTCGTCTTGGTTCCCTGCGCCATGCCGCCCTTGCCGCTGGTCGAACCAGTCAGCCCCGGTCCAATCGGCTCATTGACGAAGCGTCCATTTTCCTGATGTCCCGCGTCAATGCAGACGGTCACGCCGCTCAAGCGCCCCTCCTGCCGCTGCGGCGCTTCCGGCGCCTGATAGCCCTTGCGCACGGTCGCTTCTTTCTTCATGCTGCCCGATCCGCTTTTCACCTGCACGGTGAACTGCGTCCGCGCGAAGGTCAATTCACTGACGACGTCGCCCTCGTAATGCCCGTTTTCGTCCGGGTAAACTGGCTGGGTGACGGTCTGTTCCTTGCTTCGCCAGTAGAGGAGCATGTAGTCCGTCCCGGCAGCGTTGAACGCGTAGTGGAAGCCCTCCGGCGTTTCCGTCAGCACAAAATCCATCACTTTCGCGTTGCTTTTCCCGGTCGGCTTCTGATAATCCGCAGCCTTCGGAAGCGTCGTCGATGCCTTGCCGATGCTGCCCGTCGTGCGCGCCGAGGTCAGCGCAACGCTTGTTTTGCCGCCCGCGCCGGAGTAGGCAAGGGAAACATCGCCCTCAAAATGCCCGTCCTCGCTGTACAGCATCATCCAGCCTTTTTCGGCAGGCGTTGCGTATTCGAGGATGACGAACGGGTCTTGCGCGCCCGCATCAAAGGCATAGTGCAGCGCGTATTCCGATGCCGTAAGCGTGATGGACACGCCAGCCGCCTGTGCGGTCGTCGCGCAGAACAGCGCCAGTACCGCGCAGAGCAGCAGCGACAGCAGCCTTTTCATCTTTTTTCCCCTCCGTGTTCCTTTTTCCAGCGGCGAATCAGCTTCTGAATGCGTCCCCACGGTGTCCGCGACTTTTTCAGCGCCACCGCCGCGTCCAGCGCCCCCTGTCGGTACAGGTTGTTGTTCGGCTCGCGGCGAATCGCCTCGCGGTAGGACTGGTGCGCTGATTCATACTGTTCCAGCGCCATGAGGACTTTTCCCTGCATGGCATACCATGCGCTGTCGCGGGTAGATGCGCGCAGGAGCTGCCGCAGTGCCGCTTCAGGATTGTCCTGCCGGAGCATCTTTGCCGCCAGTGTCAGCGCATCCTGCTGGTCAAGTTCGCGGTTGAAAGCAGCGGATGCCGTCGTCCGGTTGACCGCGAGCTTCATCGCTTCCTCATACGCCAGATTCAGCGTAATCATTTTTTCCTGCGCGGCTTTTCGTTCCGTTTCGTCCTGAAATTTATCGGGATGGCAAGTTTTTACCAATTTGCGATATGCTGCGCGCACCTGATCCGCGTCGGCAGACGCTTCCAACCCCAATACGCCAAATGGATTCCGCATCGCCAACACCTCCTGTTTGCTCTGCGGCTGTTTTGTTATCCTAATTCACTTGAAGTTCACTCGAAGGCACGCAGGTTGTCCCACGGAATCAGCAGTCAAGCGCCTGATTCATGGAGCCGTCGCAGTCAGCGCATCCAACAGCAAGGGATGTGATGCTGCCTGGCATATATCAATATCCGAAGCCATGACTTTTGAACGGTTCATGGTCATCCTTCGGAACCCCGTCACTCGAACTTCTCGCGCCGGATTTCCGCGCCCAGCGAGCACAGCTTGTCCTCCAGATGCTCATAGCCGCGGTCGATGTACTCCGGCTCGTAGATTTCCGTCACGCCGCGCGCCATCAAGCCCGCAATCACCAGCGCCGCACCCGCGCGCAGGTCGGTGGCCGTCACGGGCGCGCCGTACAATTCCGGCACGCCCTCGATAATCGCCGTCGCGTTGTCCACGAATTGAACGTGTGCGCCCATATGCCCAATTTCGGTCAGATGCTTCAGCCGCGATTCAAAGATGGTTTCGCGGACGATGGACTGTCCCATCGCTGTCGTCAGCAGCGTACTCATCGGCTGCTGCAGGTCAGTCGGGAAGCCCGGATACACCTGCGTCTTGATGTTCACACCGCGGTAACCGCACAGCGTTCCGCGCACACGCAGGGTATCGTCGGACTCCGTCACGCGCGCGCCCATTTCCAGCAGCTTCGCCGACAGCGCTTCCATATGCGTCGGGATGCAGCCGGTCAGTTCCACATCGCCGTGCGTCGCCGCCGCTGCAATCATCAGCGTGCCCGTCTCAATCTGGTCAGGGATGACGGTGTAGTTTGCGCCGTGGAGATAGTCGCGCCCGAAGATACGGATAACATCCGTGCCCGCGCCCTTGACGCGCGCGCCCATCGAGTTCAGGAAGTTCGCCAAATCCACGACATGCGGCTCCTTGGCGGCATTGTAAATAATGGTCGTGCCGTGTGCCTTGGCAGCGGCGAGCATCACGTTAATCGTCGCACCGACAGATACGCAGTCAAAAACAACGTCCGTGCCCGTCAGCAGATCCGCTTTCGCCTTGATGCGCCCGCCCATTTGTTCTACATCTGCGCCCAGCATCCGGAAGCCCTTGAGGTGCTGGTCAATCGGGCGCGACCCGATTTCGCATCCGCCGGGCTGGTATACCTCCGCCTGACCACGCCGCCCCAGCAGCGCACCCAGCAGGTAGTAGCTTGCGCGCAGGCGCTGCGAATCGCGGTAGGAGACCTGCCAGCCTTCCGCCGGGCGCGGGTCAACGGTCATGAAGCGGTTCGGCTCGTAATTCACCTTTGCGCCAAGGCTGCAAAGAATATCCACCAGCGCATGAACATCCGAAATATCCGGCAGATTCTCAATGGTGCAGGGCTCGTCGCACAGCAGCGTCGCGGGAATGACCGCCACCGCCGTGTTTTTACCGCCGCTGATGTGTACCGTTCCCTGAAGCGCGTGACCGCCCGTGATGAGCATTCGTTCTTTCATGAACATGGTATCCGGCATAGTGCCGGCTCACCTCCTGCTGCAATGTTTCAAAACGGAGCAGCCTGCGCGCCCCGGTATATTCGCAAAGTGTCTGAACGCGGAATGTCCGCTAATGAACATTCCGTGGACATTTTATTATAGCATAGGAAGCGCATTTGTGCAACCTTCGCATTTTGAAAAAGTCCGGCAGCGCTTTTCCCCTTGACTTCACCGGCGTTTCGCGTTACAATTTCAGTGTAACGCAGGAGGTGTTTCCCTACATGGAACAAAGCATGGATTTGCCGCAGGGCTATCAGATACGACCGCTGACGACCGACGACCTTGACCAGTACAACGCCCTGCTTCGCTATGCCTTTCAGGTGACGGAGCAGGAACTGTTCGACACCGGTTGGAAGGACGAGGAAATCAAGCAGTCCAAGTGCCCCGTGCTCAAGCGCGCGGACGTGCTGGGCTGTTTTGACCGCGAAACCCTCATTTCGCAGATTGCCGTCTACCCCTTGAAGGCGAATATCTACGACTCGGTGTACCCCATCGGGTTCGTCACCAGCGTCTGCACCTACCCGGAATACACCGGGCGCGGCATCATGAAGCGCCTGATGTACCAAGCGCTGGTACACATGCGGGAGCGCAAACAGCCCTTCGGGATGCTGTTCCCTTACTCCATCCCGCTCTACCGCCGCTTCGGCTGGGAAATCATCTCCAACAAAATCTCCTTCACCGTCAAGGACAGGCAGATTCCGTCCAAGGCAAAAGCGCCCGGCTATGTCCGCCGTGTCAACTGGGAGAACAAGGACTTTATGAACCTCCACACGCGCTTTGCCAGCAGCACCCACGGGTGCCTGTTCCGCAACTCGCTGGCGTGGGAGGAATACTGGCGCTGGGACGAGGATGACACCGTCGTCGCCGTCTACTACGACCAACATGCTACCCCGATGGGCTACATGGTTTATCTCATCAAGGATGATATCATGCACATCAAGGAAATGATTTACATCAACCGTGAGGCGCATGAAGGCCTGTGGGAATACATCCGTGCGCATGACTCGATGATTGACGAGGTGCGCGGCAATTCCTACTTCAACGAGCCGATTGCCTTTGAGATGGATGACGGCGATATCCGCGAGATGATTCGCCCGTACATCATGGGGCGCATCGTCGATGTGGAAGAGTTCCTGCACCTCTACCACTGTTCGCCGGAGGAAAAAGGTGTCTGCTTCGATTTGGATATTGATGATGCCTTTCTGCCGTGGAACAACCGCCCGTTCCGCGTCTGGTTCGAGGGCGGGAACTGCACGCTGACCGACCGCGACCCGGACTACGAGCTTCGCATGAGCATCGCGACGCTCTCGACCCTGCTCATCGGCTACAAGACCGCCGCGAAGTTAGCGCGCATCGGGCGCATCACAGGCTCTGACGAAGCGATTGCCCGTCTTGACCACGCGCTGCTGCATGAAGCCCCCTATATTTCCGACTACATCTGACCAACGTATCATGCGGCTGCGCTGGCAGTCGCATTTTTTATGGGGAGGCGCCAGAGGCTCTGCCTCTGGACTCCGGCAGGGCTCTGCCCTGCACCCGCGAAGGGTCTTCGACCCTCTCGACACCCTTTTCGCGATTGAGTTAGTTGCGTCTACTTACTGTTCTTGCGTGTTTATGCAGGGTTTCGCCTCTGCGGAGGTGACCAGAGGGCTTTCCGATCGCCCTCTGGACTGCTTCGGTGCCCTCTTGCATAGTAGATTTTTATTGTTTCTTTGATTTAGTTTGTGTCCCCCTTCGTTCCCCCATAAACACTACTGCACAGGAACATGGGAGGGAATGCGAAGGGGTCAAGGGGGCGACCGCAGACTTGTCTGTTTTCATTGCCCCCTTGTCGTGCCCGCAGGCGCGAAACCCCTGCGATTTCATTGCATTAGGAGGGATTTACGATGTTCATTTTCCTGCTCATCCTGTTTGTCTGCATCCTGCTGCTGCCCTCGTGCGCCCGCGCCGACGAAGCCCCCGCCGCGCATCAGCGACGCTCTTTGCAGTCCCTCCACGACGCGTTCAGCAGCGCCGCCAATTCCCAGTACGCCTATTCCATCGCGCACCGCCTCGCCACTGACCTCCATCTCCATAATAACGCCACCTACGGCGGTCGTCAGGCAGGCAGCGACGCGGAACACGCCGCGGCGGATTATCTCGCGGACGAAATGCGCCGCATTGGGCTGTCCGACGTCGAAAAGGCGGCGGCGAAGTGCGATAAGTGGCAGTTCAACGGCGCATCCTTCACCGTGAACGGCACGGAATACCCTGTTTATACCTACGCCACGGCATCCACCATCCCCGAAGGCATCACCGCCCCGATTGTCTACGTCGGGCGCGGCACAATGTATGACTACGAGGGTGTGGATGTCAAGGGCAAAATCGTGCTGGTGGATATTGACCAGCGCGCCGACTGGTGGATTACCTACCCCATGCTGGAAGCGGAGCATCAGGGCGCAGCTGCGATTCTCGCGGCGAACGTCGGCGGTTTCGGGCAGGTTGCGGACGACGCGCTGAACAGTCAGGATATCTGCGGCCCGACGAGCATCCCAACCTGCTCCATCGGCGTTCGCGCAAGCCGTGAAATCCGCGCGCAATTGCCGCACGGCACTGTGCTGGGGACACTGAAGGTAGATAACACCGTTGAAATCGGCAAGGGGACAACCTACAACGTCACCGGGCGCATCCGCGGCAAGTCCTCCGAATTCCAGATTCTCCTCGGCGGTCACTATGACACGCACTTCTGGGGCTTTCAGGATGACTGCTGTGCCGTCGGGCTGGTGCTGGCCGCCGCAAAAGCCATGCTGGACATCGGTTTCGAGCCAGAAAATGACATCGTGTTCTGCCTGCACGGCGCGGAGGAATGGGGATCGAGCTACACGCAGTTCGACTGGACGGTCGGCGCGTGGGAAATGATTAACACCCTGCACCCGGAGTGGGTCGGCAAAACGCTGGCGTTCCTGAATTTCGAGCTGCCCGCGTATGAGTTCGCGACGTACACCACAACCTATTCCGCGCCGGAAATGTTTTCGCTCCTGCGCGACTTCACCACGCGCTATCCCTACGCGCCCAAACCGCAGGGCTGCTTCCCGGATGGCGTGCTGACCGAAGGCTATCAGACCTACACCTATTCCGATGATTTCTCCTACTACGCGGCAGGCGTTCCATCCACGGTCAACGGCTTCCTGCTGCAAAAGGACATGGAGCACGTTCACCCGTTCTACATCGACTATTACCATACGCAGTATGATACACCCGACACCTACAACGACGCGGTGATGGCGTTCAACCTGCGCTATTACGGCGCACTGGCGATTTACATCGACCAGATGCCCGCCTTGCAGCTGGATTTCACCGCGCAGTATACACGCCTGAAAGATGCGCTGGATGCGGACATCTTCGCACAGTCCGGCGCGGATGCTGCTTTGTACCGCGGCGTTGTCGAATCTCTTCTGCCGCCCGCACAGGCGTTGAAAGCGCGCATTGACACCCTGAACGCACGCTATCTTGCCGCGGATGAAGTCGGCGATACCGCCGAAATGGCTCGCCTGCGTCAGGCGGGCCGCCCGCTGATTCGCAAGGTGCTGAACGCCTTCCGCTACTGCCAGAAGTACCTCTTGGGCTTGATGTACGAGCGCCCGATTGTGCCGCATCAAGCCCCGCAGGAAACCATTGCCCTGTGCCAGCACATCATTGACTGCTTGGTACGCCACGACCCGGCAACGGCTGTTGACCAATATGTTGCGACGGTTAATAACTGTCTGGAAAGCTACTCCATTTATTTCTCGCCCGCGGTGATTGATACGCTGAATGATATGAACTGGGGTGCGGGAAATCAGGATAATTTGTACTTTGGGACGAATATTAACTTTGATAAGGCGGAAGTTGAAGAAGCATCAAGGAGCGTATATCAGCGGCGCGCGGAGATTGGCGGGGATTTTGCGAAGGAAATTCGGGTGTATCGGGATGCAATTGACATGGAGAAGAAGAAACTGCGCGCGGATGTGCACAAGGAAACCGAGGCAATCGGCTGGTTAAAGGACTTGTTGGGGTAAAAGATGCCCAAGGGCTTTCCGATTTCTTTAAGCACTCCCATGTTCCTGCTCTTTTTATGCAGTCTGGCATTTATGGAGGTTGAAAAACAGCAAGCCGAGCCTTTTCACTCAGCTTGCTGTTTTATATTGTTTCCGCAAGAGAAAAAAGCGCCGATAAATTCGAGCGTTAAACTTATACTCCGCTTTCCGAGCTTCTTCCGGCATGAAAGTCTCCATGAGCAGTATACACCTTCAGGCGGTTTTTTCTGCGCAGTGCAAAATCACTTCTTTTCCGGTAGACGCTCAAACGCCATCCGCGCCCCATTCCGACACTGAATCACGCCGCAGTACCGAAACCCGAACCGCTCAATCTGGCGCTGCATCGGAAGATTGAGCGCATGGGTATCAATTCGCAAGTGCGGCTGCATCGCCATCGCGAACGCCATCACCTCGGCAAACACGCCCCGATGTGTCCCGTCCGACGCAACGCGATGAATCGTCGCATACGGGCGGTCAGACAGCCACGCGCCGTCAATTTCCGCATACGTCGGGTCATCCCCGGTCAGGAACGCGAACGCGCCGTAAATCCCCGTATCATCCGCCAGAACATGCAGTCCGCCGCGCGCCATATCGCCGCGAAGCACTTCGTCCGTCGGATACCCCGGCTCCCACTGGTTCGGATTGCCCTGCGCTGCCATATACGCGCGCGCGGCATCAAACACGCGCCGCATTTCCGGCAAATCCGCCTCCGTCGCCCGTCGAATCATGGGTTGACCTCCTGTACGATGGTTTCGGAGATGATTATAGCGCATTGAAGGTTGCGTGTCAAATGTGAGAAATCCGAACTGAAAAATCCACAAAATTCGGAATTTTTCAGATTATAATCGCAAAGCAGTCTGAACAGAAGTGACTCCGCGCTATCCCATTATCATACCGAACACGGTTCTCATTTGTTCACAAAAAGTTTTCAAAAAAGCCTCTTGACAAACGGGAGAAAATGAATACAATAGAGTCTGACGAAAGTCAAAGAAAGTCAAACCCTCGGAAGGAGGTTTGGTTATGAACACGAACCAGTTCACCCAGAAAACGATGGAAGCTCTCCAGCGCGCCCAACAAATCGCGGTGGAATATCAGCACATGCAGGTGGATGAGGAGCATATGCTGCTCTCCCTGACGGAAGATGCGAAGGCGCTCATCCCGCAGTTGCTGACCCGGTGCGGCATCAGCGTGGATGCTTTCCGTGCGGCGCTGAATGATGCGCTGTCCCGGATTCCGCGCGTGTCTGGCCCCGGCCGCGAGGCAGACAAGGTTTATATTTCCCCGGACTTCGAGAAAGCCCTGCTGGAGGCGGAAAACCGCGCCAAGCAGATGAAGGACGAGTACCTCTCCGTTGAGCATGTTTTCCTCGGCATCGCGTCGAAGCCGAACGCCCACGTCAAGGAAATTCTGACCCGCATGGGCTACGACGAGAAGAAGTTCCTGAAGGAGCTTTCTGCCGTCCGCGGCGCAACCCGCGTAACCACCGACAACCCGGAGGAAACGTACGATGCGCTGAAGAAGTACGGCTCTGACCTTGTGGAGATGGCGCGGCAGCACAAGCTCGACCCGGTTATCGGCCGTGACAGCGAAATCCGCAACGTCATCCGTATTTTGAGCCGGAAGACGAAGAATAACCCGGTGCTGATTGGCGAACCGGGCGTCGGCAAAACCGCTATCGCCGAAGGGCTGGCGCAGCGAATCGTGCGCGGCGACGTGCCGGATTCGCTGAAGGACAAGACGATTTTCTCGCTGGATATGGGCAGCCTGATTGCCGGCGCGAAGTTCCGTGGCGAGTTCGAGGAGCGCTTGAAGGCGGTGCTTGCGGAAATCAAGCGCAGCGAAGGGCGCATCCTGCTGTTCATTGATGAGCTGCACACGATTGTCGGCGCAGGCAAGGCGGACGGCGCAATGGACGCCGGCAACCTCTTGAAGCCGATGCTGGCGCGCGGCGAGCTGCACTGCATCGGTGCGACGACGCTGAATGAATACCGCCAGTATATCGAGAAGGACGCCGCTTTGGAGCGCCGTTTCCAGCCGGTCATGGTGGGCGAACCGTCTGTTGAAGACACGATTGCCATCCTGCGCGGTCTGAAGGAGCGCTACGAAGTGTTCCACGGCGTGAAAATTCAGGACAACGCCCTGATTGCCGCCGCGACCCTCTCCAACCGCTATATCACCGACCGCTTCCTGCCCGACAAGGCGATTGACCTTGTGGATGAAGCGTGCGCCATGATTCGTACCGAAATCGACTCCATGCCGACAGAGATGGACGACATCAACCGCCACATCATGCAGCTGGAAATTGAGGAAGCGGCGCTGAAGAAGGACGACGACGAGCTGACCAAGGCGCGTCTGGCAGAAGTGCAGAAGGAGCTGGCGGAGCAGCGCGACGAGTTCAACCAGATGAAGGCGAAGTGGGAAAGCGAAAAGAACGCCATCACGAAGGTGAACAAGCTGCGCGAGGAAATCGAACGCGTGAACGCCGAAATGGAACGCGCCGAGCGTCAGTATGACCTGAACAAGGCGGCAGAACTGAAGTACGGCGAGTTGCCGAAGCTCAAGAAGGAACTGGCGGCGGAGGAAGCCATCGCCGAGAAGTCCAAGGGCGAGGACAGCCTGCTGCGCGACAAGGTGACGGAGGAGGAAATCGCCCGAATCGTCGGCCGCTGGACGGGCATCCCGGTCGCGAAGCTGATGGAAGGCGAGCGCGAGAAGCTGCTCCACCTTGAGGACACGCTGCATCAGCGCGTCATTGGGCAGGATGAAGCCGTCAAGCGCGTCAGCGAAGCCATCCTGCGCTCCCGTGCGGGCATCCAAGACCCGAACCGTCCGCTGGGCAGCTTCCTGTTCCTCGGCCCGACCGGTGTCGGCAAGACCGAGCTGGCAAAAGCCCTTGCGCAGGCGCTGTTTGACGACGAGAAGAACATGGTGCGTATCGACATGAGCGAATACATGGAGAAATTCAGCGTATCGCGTCTGATTGGCGCACCTCCCGGATATGTCGGCTATGACGAGGGCGGTCAGCTGACCGAAGCCGTCCGCCGCCATCCGTACTCCGTCGTGCTGTTCGACGAAGTGGAGAAGGCGCACCCGGATGTGTTCAACGTCCTGCTGCAAGTGCTCGATGACGGCCGCATCACCGACAGTCAGGGGCGCACGGTGGACTTCAAGAACACCATCCTCATCATGACGAGCAACCTCGGCAGTGAGTACATCCTGAACGGCATCGCGAACGACGACATTACGCCCGAAGCGCGCGCGCAGGTCGATGCGCTGCTGAAGACGCACTTCCGTCCGGAGTTCCTGAACCGTATTGACGAAATTGTGTACTATAAGCCGCTGACGAAGGAGCAGATCAGCAAGATTGTGCTGCTGATGCTGGACAGCCTGAACAAGCGTCTGGCAGATCGTCAGCTGAAGGTGGAGCTGACCGACGCGGCGATGAATGCCGTGATTGATCAGGGCTTTGACCCGGTCTACGGCGCGCGTCCGCTGAAGCGGTTCATTCAGTCGAAGATTGAGACGCTGGTGGCGAAGCATATTATTGCCGCGGATGTGAAGCCGGGCGATACGCTGACCATCGACGTGAACGAGAATGGCGAACTTTATATGCGCTGGTGATGGTATAAAATGAACCGCGCGGTCTGTGGCAAAACGCAGACCGCGCGGTTTTGTATGGGGATGGATAGGGGGAAATCGGAGCAACACGCGGAAGAAGTAAGGAAGAGCGACCAACTCAATCGCGCAGAGGGGTCAAGGGGGGATTCCCCCTTGCAGGGTCAAGGGGCGGCGCCCCTTGTGGGGTTTGGGGCAACGCCCCAACCGTTCCGCGGGCGACCAGTATGCAAAACGCGCCCAACAAAGGTGCAGGCAGCGAAGCGTCCCTGCCAGTAACTAAAAAGCTCCCAATACAGTTCAAGCAACATGGGAGGCGACCGCCGAAGGAGTCCAGAGGGCGATCGCGGACTTCGTCCGTTTTCATTGCCCTCTGGAAGCTGCTCTTTTCATCAGTATGAGAGAAAAATCAATTTGGGCTGTCTGAAAAAGCAGACAATCTTTTCGTTGTTGCAGAGGATTTCGCCTCTGCGGAGGCGACAAGGGGGCTTTCCGGTCGCCCCCTTGACCCCTTCGGTCGCCACTACCGGCGCTGGAATCAGCAGTCATCATCAATAGAAAGGAAGTCATTTTATGCAGCGCTATTCTTCCCAGCAGTTCATCCTTCTGAAAACCCCGCGTCCGGCGGAGCGCGAAGTCCGCTTCCGCCCTGCGCCGGACAAGAGTGTCCATCGTCCGTACAAGGAGGACGAAAGCCATGTTTGAGAAGGACAAGCAGCCCTCCCCTGCCCGCCAGCGGCAGCTTGACCGCTACGCTCGGCTGGTGGACAGCCTGTCGCCCAAATCGAAAATGGGGCAGGGGCTGATTCGCGCGTTCTGGGTCGGCGGCGTTATCTGCGTCATCGGGCAATGCTGCATTGAGGCGGGACTGGCGTGGCTGGACATGACTCCTTCCACTGCATCGACGTTCGCCAGCATGGTGCTCGTGTTTCTGACGGCGCTGCTGACCGGGCTGGGCGTGTTCGACAAAATCGGACAGTACGCGGGCGCGGGCGCGTTCGTGCCCATCAGCGGCTTTGCGAACGCCATGGTGTCCCCCGCCATGGAGTTCCGGCGTGAAGGCATGGTGCTGGGGTTGGGCGCGAAGCTGTTCACCATTGCCGGGCCGGTGCTGGTGTGGGGCACAAGCGCGTCGGTGCTGGTCGGCATCGTGTACGCATTATTCCCGTGGTAAAGGAGGATTCACATGGCTGAGCGCCTGAAACGCATCGGCACGGGAACGATTCTGCTCCCGAACCGCCCCGGCATTGCCCAAACCGCCGCCATCGTTGGCAAAAAGGAGGGGGAAGGCCCGCTGCACAGCGAATTTGACGCGGTAATTGAGGATGATCTGTTCGGCGAAGAGACGTGGGAAAAAGCCGAAAGCCGCTTCCACTACACGGCGGCGGACACCTGCCTGAAGAAAGCGGGCGCAACGCCGGAAAGCGTGGACGTGACGCTCGGCGGCGACCTGCTCAACCAGATTATGGCCGCCTCCACCGCCGCGCAGAAGCTGCAAACGCCGTTTCTGGGCATCTACGGCGCGTGTTCGACGATGGCGGAAACGCTGTGCATCGGCGCAATGCTCTGCGACGGCGGATATGCGCGGCGCGCGCTGTGCTGTGCCAGCAGTCACTTCTGTTCGGCGGAGCGGCAGTACCGCTTCCCGCTGGAATACGGCAATCAGCGGCCGCCCACGTCGCAGTGGACGGTCACGGGTGCGGGCGCTGCGCTGCTGGACGCATCGGCGCGCCGCCCGATTTGCCGCGCGACGCACGTCACCCTGGGGCGCATTGTCGATTTGGCGATTAAGGACATGAACAACATGGGTGCTGCCATGGCGCCCGCCGCGGCAGACACGCTCCGGCGGCACCTCATGGACACCGGGCGAACGGCGGCGGACTACGACCTCATCATCTCCGGCGACTTGGGGAAAATCGGGCATGACCTGCTGCTGACGCTGATGATGGATGCGGGCGTTCCGCTGGATGCGGCGCGCTATGTGGACTGCGGAATGCTGATTTTTTCGCCTGAGCAGGATGTCCACGCGGGCGGTTCGGGCTGCGGATGTTCCGCAAGCGTGCTGTGCGGGTACATCATGCGTCTCTTCCGTGAGAAGGCGATTCACCGCGTGGCGTTCATGGCGACCGGGGCACTGCTCTCCCCGACATTCAGCCAGCAGGGTGGCGCGATTCCGGGCATTGCCCACTTGATTGTACTGGAGGCGGACGAAGCATGACGATTGTGTGGAATCTCATCAAGGCGTTTCTGGTGGGCGGCGCGCTGTGCATGATTGGCGAAATTCTGCTGCTGAAAACGAAACTGACCCCGGCGCGGATTCTGGTGGGCTACATTGTCGCGGGGGTATTTTTGAGCGCCATCGGGGTATACGCGCCCCTTGCGCAGTTCGCCGGGGCGGGCGCGAGCGTTCCCCTGACGGGCTTCGGTCACGCGCTGGTGACAGGTGTGAAGCGCGCCGTGCAGGAAATCGGCATCTTAGGGGCATTCACAGGCGGTCTGACGAACACGGCTGCGGGCATCAGCGCCGCGGTGTTCTTCGGGGTGCTGATGGCGCTGATTTTCCAGCCGCGGGCGAAAGAATGACCCAAGGTGCTTTGCCCCTTGACCCCACCAGAGGCTCTGCCTCTGGACTCCGCAAGGGAGTTCCTCCCTTGACCCTTCCGCGCGATTGAATTGAGCGCATTTTCATGCTATGCCCGCGTGCTGATGCAGGGGATTTCGCCTCTGCGCTTTGCAAGTGAAAAAGTCTTTTTCTCCACCTTGACAAAGACAATAAATTGGGCTATACTGAACTCGTCCGAGATGACGGAGAAGAGTATCCTGCCGAAGGATGTCCAGAGAGGCGCGGTTTGGTGAAAAGCGCTGATTCGGCGGCAGGGGAAGACCACCTCCCGATCGTACCGTGTGCTGCACGATAGCGCGGCAAAGAGAACCAATCAGGGTGGAACCACGGGCAGATTTTTCCGCTCGTCCCTCGAAACAACGCGAGGGACGAGCGTTTTTTCGTCCCAATCAATCAATCTGGAGGGAAAAAGCATGAAAATCATCTACAATGACGGTCATGTGGACGAATGCCCCGCTGACGACGAGCTGCATGTCATCCGCCACACGGCGGCGCACATCCTCGCGCAGGCAGTCAAGCACCTGTATCCGCAGGCGCATTTCGCCTATGGCCCGGCAACTGAAAAGGGCTTCCACTACGACGTCGATCTGGGCGACGTGAAGCTCTCCGACGAAGACCTCAAGACCATCGAGAAGGAAATGCAGGCCATCGTCAAGCAGAACCTGCCGATTAAGCCCTTCGCGCTTGGCCGCGAGGATGCCATCAAGCTCATGCAGGAGCGCGGCGAAATCTACAAGGTCGAACACATCGGCGACCTGCCCGAAGACGCGACGCTGACCTTCTACCAGCAGGGCGACTACATCGACATGTGCGTCGGCCCGCACCTGTGCTACACCAAGGCGCTCAAGGCATTCAAGCTGACCGCCCTGTCCGGCGCGTACTGGAAGAACGACAAGAACAACAAGATGCTCACCCGCATCGGCGGCATCGCCTTCCGCAATCAGGAGGAACTCAATGAGTACCTGAAGATGATGGAAGAAGCCGAAAAGCGCGACCACCGCAAAATCGGCAAGGAAATGGGTCTGTTCATGCTCTGCGATGAAGGCCCCGGCTTCCCGTTCTTCCTGCCCAAGGGAATGCAGCTGAAGAACGCGCTGATTGACTACTGGCGCGATATTCACTACGCGGCGGATTATGTGGAAGTGTCCACGCCCATGATTATGAGCCGTCACCTGTGGGAGACGTCCGGTCACTGGGATCACTACAAGGACAACATGTACTCCACCAAGATTGACGACGAGGACTACTGCATCAAGCCCATGAACTGCCCCGGCGGCGTGATGGTCTACCGCAGCCAGCCCCATTCCTACCGCGACCTGCCCCTGCGCGTGGGTGAGCTGGGTCTGGTGCACCGCCACGAGCTGAAGGGCGCGCTGCATGGCCTGTTCCGTGTCCGCTGCTTCACGCAGGATGATGCCCATATCTTCATGACCCGCGAGCAGATTCCGGACGAAATCGCCGGCGTCGTACACCTCATCAATCAGGTGTACTCCAAGTTCGGCTTCGATTATTTCGTCGAACTGTCCACCCGTCCGGCGGATTCGATGGGTTCGGACGAGGACTGGGAGGATGCGACCAACGGCCTCAAAACCGCGCTGGAAAAGCTCGGTATGCCCTACATCGTCAACGAGGGCGACGGTGCGTTCTACGGCCCGAAGATTGACTTCCACCTGCGCGACTGCCTCGGCCGTACCTGGCAGTGCGGCACGATTCAGCTGGACTTCCAGATGCCGCTGAACTTCAATCTGGAGTATGTGGATGTGGACGGCAGCCGCAAGCGCCCGATTATGATTCACCGCGTCTGCTATGGCTCCATCGAGCGCTTCATCGGCATCCTGACCGAGCACTTCGCGGGCAAGTTCCCGACGTGGATGGCGCCGGTTCAGGTGAAGGTGCTGCCCGTGTCCGACAAGTCGATGGACTACGCCAAGACGGTGTACGCCGCCCTGCGCGCGAAGAAGATTCGCTGCGAGCTGGACGACCGCAACGAGAAGATTGGCTACAAGATTCGCGAAGCGCGTCAGGTAGACCGCGTGCCGTACATGCTGATTCTCGGCGGTCAGGAAGTGGAGAACAACACCGTCTCCGTCCGCGACCGTGCGACCGACCAGACGGTTACTTGCACGCTGGATGAATTCATCGCAAAGATTTCTAAGGAAATCGCGGATCGGGTGTAATTTCATAAGGACTGTTTGCCCCGCTTGCATGGGATTTTCCTTGCAAGCGGGGTTTTTGTCTATGCGTTCTATTACAATTTTCGGATGAGAATGCGCCAAGATGCGCCGCGAATTTTTCACGTTGGCTAACGCGAATGAAGTGCAGCGTAGCAGCGCTACGCTAAACGGAATGAGCGGACGCCAACGGGGAAAAGGCGCAAGCAGATGGCGCAGACGAATCCGAAAATTGTAATATCCTTTACAGTTCGTTCATGCTTTTTTGTGCGCTTTCTGCTATAATGCTTATGCTATTCCAAGGGAGGTATGCTCCATGATTGAACTCAGGCATGTCACGAAGCGCTACGGTGCGGTCGAAGCCCTGCACGATGTTTCTTTCCGCGCCCCGGAAGGGCAGATTGTCGGTCTCCTCGGGCAAAACGGCGCGGGCAAGAGCACCACGCTCAATATCCTCACGGGCTATCTGCCGCCGACGTCGGGGCAGGTGCTGGTGGATGGCATGGATCTCCTCCAAAACGCGCGCGAGTGCAAGCGGCTGATTGGCTATCTGCCGGAAAAACCGCCGCTGTATGACGAAATGACCGTTCGGGCTTACCTGCGGTTCGTGTGCGAGCTAAAGGAAGTGCAGAAATCGGCGATTGCGGCGCATGTGGAGGACATTATCCGCACCTGCGGGCTGTCCGAAGTGGCGTACCGCCTGATTGGGCATTTGTCGAAGGGCTACCGCCAGCGTGTCGGCGTAGCGCAGTCGCTGTGCGGCAATCCGAAGGTGCTGGTGCTGGATGAACCGACCGTCGGGCTTGACCCTCGTCAGGTGGTGGAGATTCGCGCGCTGATTGCCGACCTCGGCAAAACGCACACGGTCATTTTTTCCTCGCACCTCCTGTCGGAGATTCAACAGCTCTGCCAGCGGGTACTCATCCTGAACCGCGGGCATTTGGAATACGAAGCAGACATGCAGGAATTAGCCGAAACGGGCGAAACGCTGCGGCTTCGGGCAAGCATCGCCATGCGGGAAAAGCAGCTGATTCCGGCTTTGCGGTCACTGCCGTGCGTGCGGCGGGTGAAGGCGCTGCCGACGCGGACGATTGAGGTCAGCGAGGTATTGCTGGAATGCGACGCCTCCGCCGTGCCGGATGCGCAGACGCAGCTATTCCGCCTGCTCTGCGGGCTGGATGCCCCGATTCGGATGCTGGTGGAGGAACACGATTCGCTGGAAACGGTGTTCCTCCGCGCGACGGATGAAGGGGCAAAGAATCCTGCGGCGGATTCTTTCAAATAAGCGCAGGGATTTCGCTCCTGCGGGAGCGACCAAAGGGCTTTCCGCTCGCCCTTTGGAAACCTTCGGTTCGCACCCATGTTTATTGAGCTTTATCGGAAGTTTTTAGTTAGTGTACCTTCTATTCCCTAAGCAGCGATACAAAACCAGAAACATGGGTGTGCGCTGCGAAGGGGTCAAGGGGGCGACCGCAGACTTCGTCTGTTTCCATTGCCCCCTTGTCGCCTCCGCAGAGGCGAAATCCTCTGCAACACGCGAAAAAAAGCAAGAAAAGCGAAACTAACCGATTCGCGCAAAGGGTTCAAGGGGACATTTTCCCCTTGGAGAAAGGTGTTATCATGCGTGCCATCTGGAAACGAGAATTGCAGGCGTATTTCCTCACGCCAACGGGCTATGTGTTCATGGGCGTGTTCCTGCTTCTGTCCTCTGTGATGTTTTATTTGCAGATTATGCAGGCACGGTCGTCGGACTTACCGACGTTCGTGGGGCAGATGAGCTACCTGTGGATGCTGCTCTCGCCGGTGCTGACGATGCGGTTGCTGGCAGAAGAGCGTCAGCGCCGCACGGATCAGCTGCTGCTCACCAGCCCGGTTTCCCTGTCCGGCATGGTGCTGGGCAAGTATGCCGCGGCATATACCGTCATGGCGGCAACCGTCGTGCTGACGCTCGGCTTCGTGGCGGTCGTGGCGGTCTATGGGCATGTGTACCCGGCGGAAATGGCGGTGGCGTACCTCGGTTTCATCTTGCAGGGCGGCGCATTCCTCGCGCTGGACTTGTTCATCTCCGGCTGCGCAAAAAATCAGGTGACGGCGGCGGTTTTTGCGTTCGGCGCGAACTTCGTCCTCTGGATGCTGGACTTGCTGGAAAACGCCGTCAACAGCAGCTTCTTCTCCAGCGTGCTGTCCTTCTTCAGCCTTTATCAGCGGGCTGAACCGTTCCTGATGGGGCAGCTCAGCGCGGCAAGCGTCGTCTACGATGTCACCTTCGCTGCGGCGTTCCTCCTGCTGACAATTCATACGCTGGATGCCCGGCGCTATCGGGGAGAGTGACGAAACCATGCGAAACAAGAAGCAATCCGCGCACAGGAAGTTCACCATCAGCCCGCGCCTGCGCTACGGTGCCATGTCTACCGCCATTGTCGCGCTGGTCATTGCCGCGCTGATTCTCATCAATCTGGCGACGACGAACCTCGAAACGCGCTACGGCTGGCGCGGCGACTTCTCCTTCAACGCCGTCACAACGCAGAGCGAGACGACAAAGCAGATTCTGCACGGCTTGAAGCGCCCGGTGAAAATCTACGCCCTGTTCGAGCGCGGCGAGGAGGATCAGCCCCTGCTGGAGCTGCTCAACCGTTACAGCGCCGCGTCGGATATGGTAACGTGGGAGCAAACCCCGCCGAGCCTGAATCCCCTGCTGCTGACCCGCTTTTCCAGCAGCACCACCAACGTCTCCGCGCAGAACCTCATCGTCTACTGCGAGGAAACCGACCGCTACCGCGTGCTGACCGCAACGGATTTTGTAACGCTCTCTGTCGATACCGATTCGGGCAGCTACAACGTCTCCGGCTTGGCGTATGAGCAGCAGATTACCTCCGCCATCGCCTACGTCACGCGCGACACCGTGCCGACGCTGCACATCGCGACGGGGCACGGCGAACTGGGCGAAGACTCCCTGTCCGCCTTTACCACCCTGCTGACGAACAATCACTACGACGTCGCGTTCGAGAAGCTCAGCGACATGACATTCGCATCCGGCGACGTGCTGTGCATCCTTTCGCCCGTCAAGGACTACACCGACGCGGAAATGGACATCATCCGCGCGTATGTGCAGGGCGGCGGCGCAGTGCTGTTCAGCTGCGATTATACCGACCCGATTGAGAATATGCCGAACGTGCTGTCCCTGCTGCGCTCCTACGGCTTCCTGCCGGAAAGCGGGCTGGTGATGGCGTCGCCGGATGAAACCGACACGTTCTACAACAACAACCGTCTGGCGCTGCTGCCGGAAATGCAGGCGACGGACGTGACACTGGAGATGATGCTGAACGGGCGGACGGCGATGCTCGTGGTTGCCAGCCGCGGCTTCGACCCTTCGCCGGAATCGGACAATTCCCTGCTGGTGGACGCGGTGCTGACAACATCCGCCAAGAGCTATCTGGTTGATACAACCGCGTCGCGCCTGAGCATCACCCAGTCCGACAGCGACAAGACTGGACCGTTCGCGCTCGCGCTGCAGGCCAAGCGCTTCACCGACACGGGCGACGTCAGCCGCGCGTTCATCATCGGCAGTTCCGCCCTGCTGACCGAGGAACAGCTCTTCACCATGACCGACGGCGAGGAATTTCTGGTGCGCGCTGTGTCTTTCCTGACCGGGGATGACAGCATTGACACCAGCATCATGGTCAAAACGGCGCTGCGTCCGGGGCTGTCCGTCAATGCGCTGTCATTGGGCAGCGTCGTACTGGTCGGGCTGCCGATTCTGGTGCTGCTGGCGGCGGTCATCATCCTGCTTCCACGGAGGAATCTGTAAGCCATGCAAAATGTCCCGAAAAAGAAACATGCCGTGCGCAGGCACAGCCGCATCCTCCTGCTGATTTTCGCCGTGGTGCTGGTCGCGGCGGCGGCGTGTCTGCTGATTTTCGCCCGCACGCCCGCCCCCGCGCCGGAAACGCCCGCGCATGAGGATGAGGAAATCACCCTCTGGACGGTGGAATCGGCGGATATCACCCGCATCCGCATTGCCGTGCGCAATCAGGACGCATGGTCGGCAGTGCAGACGGAATCTGGCGCACTGGTGCTGGAGGGCGAAAATTCCTTCACGGTGGATGCGGACATTGCCGAAACGCTCCTGTCCGGGCTTAAAAACGTGACCGCAGAGGTACTCAGCGACGATTGGAACGGCACGGACGAGGAGTGGGCAGCGTTCGGGCTGGATGACCCGGAGAGCATCATCACCGTGGATTTTGCGGACGGCAGCAGCCACACGCTGCGCATCGGCAGCGCCCCGCAGTACGAAAACAGCTGGCAGTACGCGCAATTGGACGGTGACACCCGCCTGCTGTCCGTCAGCCGCGGTCTGGCGGAGGAATGCTACGTCACGCGCGGTTCGCTCCACAGCGTCGAGCAGCTGACGATTCACGCCGACCGCCTGGATGAAATCACGCTGCTGAACGCGGAGGGCGAAATCACCCAGCAATGGCGCTTGAACGGCGCGATCACAAACGCGGACGCGCAAGACCGCTGGATGCTGACCGTCCCGGTGTCCTACCCGGTGGACGGCACTGCCATGAGCACCCTTCGCAAGTCGGCAGCAAACATCCGCCTTGGCGAATACATTGCCGACGCGACTGCGGAGAGCATCGCACGCTACGGGCTGGACACGCCCCGCCTCGTCATCCGCCTGCACCAAGCCGCCGGCACAATCGGCGCAGTCGGCACGACTGGCTCATACGCTGCGACCGATTACCCGGAAGCCACGATCACCCTCGTCATCGGCGAGCAGGAAAGCGATTTGGTGGATTATGTGCTGTACGACGGCGGGATTTACCGCTGCAGCACGCTCTTGCTGCGCGGCGTCATGAACGCAGACTGGCAGGAGACCATTACGCGCTACCCGGTGCTGACGGCGCTGGGGAATCTTGCGTCCCTTTCGCGTGAAACGGCGGACGGCGTGGACACATGGGTCATCACACGCACCGAACAGGTTGCCGAGAACAACGAACTTGTCACGGACGGCGAGGGCAATCAGGTCTACGATATTACGCTGACGAAAAACGGCGAACCTTCGGATTACACTGCCTTTTCCGCTGCCTACAATCAGCTGATGATGGTCACGATGTCCGGTCGTCTCCCCGACGGCTGGACTGCTGCCGACGCCCCCCACACCGTGTGGACATTCACAGATGTTGACGGCACAGTGCACACCGTCGCGCTGACCCGCTACGACGCAATGCACGATGCCGTCGCAATAGACGGCGTGGCGCTGTTCTACCTCATACAAGGCGGATTTTCGCTGGGGATATAACCGCAGGGCACACCCGCAGGCGAAATCCCCCGTCCCTAAAGAAAACTGCATTTGAAAACAGCAGCCAGCCCAGCGCAGCATGGAATCTTCCTTCCCATGCTGCGCCTATTTTTTTCTGCCGCGCACACTTGTCCATCCGTTCCAAGTATGCTACAATGTCCCTGACGACAAGCTGGACGGAGGGGGATGCTGTGCGCAAATGGCGGCAGGGCGTGCGAAAGCTGCTTCTGCTGCTGTATACGGTATCCCTTCTTACAAGCCTTGGCTGCTTCTTATGGAACGCATCCGTCCCTGTCCGTGTCCATTCCGCTCCGAAGTGCTATCCGTCAAAAGGCGACGAATTCTCGCTTGCCCCTGTGCCGACACTTCCGGCAGATTCTATTCTGAACACCGGCGATGCCGCCGCGCTGGACGCCCTGCCGGGTATCGGCCCTGTGCTGTCGGAACGGATTATCACATACCGGGAGGAACACGGCGCATTCGTGTACCCGGAAGATTTGCGGAACGTCCAGGGCATCGGAGCAGAGCTGCAAACGAAAATCACTGACTCGCTGGATGACGAATCGACGAATCCGCCGATAGTGCCAGCAGCAGAAACAACCGCTGTGCCAAGAGCGACACTTCCGCCGGATTCCATTCTGAACACCGGCGACGCTGCCGCATTGGACGCCTTGCCGGGCATCGGCCCCGTGCTGTCGGAGCGGATTGTGGCATACCGGGAGGAACACGGCGCGTTCGTGTATCCGGAGGAGCTGCGGAATGTCAAGGGCATCGGCGAGAAGCGGCTGCAGGCAATTCTCGATGCGCTGGCGGGCGAAAGTGCGGAGGAAAGCGACTGACGGGTACGAAAACAGACCACACCAACACCAAACTACATCATCAGGGAGATGACTCGCATGTACCGCATCCTATTAGTCGAAGACGACGCTGCCTTGGCTGATGCCATCACGCAGGTGCTGACCGCGTGGGGACACGAGGTGCAGAAAGTCCGCGATTTCCGCCATGTGACAGAGGAGTTCGCCGAGTGGAAGCCGCAAATCGTACTGATGGATTTGATGCTCCCCTTCTTCAACGGTCATCACTGGACGCAGGAGCTGCGCCGCATCACCAGCGTGCCAATTGTCTACCTTTCCAGCGCGTCGGATAACCTCAACATCGTCATGGCGATGAACATGGGCGGCGACGACTTCATTGCCAAACCCGTTGACCCAGCTGTGCTGGCAGCAAAGGTGAATGCCGTCCTGCGCCGCGCGTATGACATGCCGGCTACGGGCAATATCCTCGCCTGCGGAGATGCCGTGCTGGATTTGGACAGTGCTGCCCTCTCCATCCATGGGCAGAGCATCCCCTTGACACGCAATGAACTGATTATCCTCCGCACACTCATGGAGCAGCGTGGGCGCATCGTCAGCCGCGAAACACTGATGACCCGTCTGTGGCAGATGGACGAGTACGTTGAGGAAAACACGCTGACCGTCAACGTCAACCGCCTGCGGAAGAAACTTAGCGCGGCGGGACTGCCGGGCTTCATCGTCACAAAGGTAGGCAGCGGGTATGCCGTGAATCAGGAGGGCAGCGTATGATTCGGCGCTATCTGCGGGAGCATTTGCCACTGGCAGGGCTGCTGGCGCTGTTCGCGGGCACATTTGCGCTGGTGCTCTCGCTGTATCATCTGCCGACTGAACCGGTCGCGTACGCATCGGCGCTGTGCGCGGTAATGGGGCTGATTGCGCTGATTTGGGGTTTTGTGCGTTATCGCCGGGCTCATCAGGCGCGTGCGCATGTGCTGAATGCGCCGCATCTTCTGCTGGATGAACTGCCATCGCCGCGCACACTGTCTGAAGCGGATGATCAGGCGATTATGCAGCGGCTGCTGCACGACATCCGCGCCGCGCAGTCGGACTTGGCAGCCTATCGGCAGGATAGCACGGACTACTTCACCGCGTGGGTACACCAAATCAAAACGCCGCTGTCGGTGATGCGCCTGCAATTGCAGAGCGAGGACACGCCGGAGAACCGCGCCATGCTGGCCGAACTGTTCCAAATGGAGCAGTACGTCACGATGGCGTTAAGCTACGCGCGGTTGGGCAATCCGACGAAAGACCTTGTGCTGACGCGTGTGCCGCTTGACCCGGTCATTCGGCAGGCGATTCGCGACTTTGCGCCCCTGCTCATCCGCAAGAAGCTGCGCCTGCAGTACGAGCCGACCGCCGAAAGCGCCTTGACGGACAGCAAATGGCTGCTGTTCATCCTCCACCAGCTGCTGTCCAACGCCGTCAAGTACACCGACCGCGGCCGCGTCAGCATCCGCGTGACCAGCGCCCCAGCGATTATCGTGGCGGACACGGGCATCGGCATTGCACCGGAGGATGTGCCGCGCGTGTTCGAGAAGGGATATACCGGCTACAACGGGCGCGGCGGGCAGAAATCCACCGGATTGGGGCTGTATCTCGTCCATCAGACCGCTGAAATGCTCCATTGCCGCGTGTCGCTGTCCTCCCGCATTGGGGAGGGCACGAGCGTCACCATTGATTTGCATCAGGAGGAATTGGGAAAGGAATGAGGTGCTTTCATGCCGCTTTTGCCCGCTCTTCGCGCGTTTTTCACCCGCCTTTTGACCGATGTGGATGATGCGCTGTTTCCGCAGCACGTTTTCTGCCTGACCTGCGGCGCGTTGTCCCTGCCGAACGCGATTTGTCCAGCTTGCCTCGCTGTGCTGGATGATTTGCGCCTGTCGGGTGCTGCGCTTGCGCCGAACGCCGCCGCTGTGTGGAGCTACCACGCCATTGCGCGGCAGCTGGTGCTGATGCTCAAATACAGCGGCATCGCCGAATGCGCGCAGGTACTGGCGGACGGCATGGCATCCGCGTGTCCCTTTGCCCTGCCGCCGGACACGGTTGTCACCTCCGTCCCGATGACGAAGAAGCACCTTGACGCGCGCGGCATTGACCACGGTCGACTGCTGGCAGAGGCCTTTGCGCAGCGGCGCAACTTGCCCTATCAGCCCTTGCTGATCCGCACGCGCGAAACCGCAACCCAGCAGGGACTGAACGCCGCCCAGCGCCGGAAGAACCTGCACGGCGCGTTTGCTGCCGCCGCGCGCATTTCGACCCCAGTTCTGCTGATTGACGACGTGTATACTACCGGTTCGACGACCGAAACATGTGCGAGCGCGCTTCGAGCAGCTGGCGCACCGGAGGTGTTTGTGCTGACGGCGCTGGCGGTGGTGCCGGATGAAGATCATTGAAAGTACCCCCTTCAGCGTGTTCTCCCTGCGGTTGCGAGGAGATGCGTTGGAGGGGGCTTTGCTTTGCATTCCGCCAATTAATGCACCGTCGTGTCTTCTTTTGGGGATACATCAGCTGTTTACACAGATTGTTTGTAGAAAAAGTTGTTGCGTAATCATCTGCCGCTTTTGTCCTCTCCTCCATTTTCCCCTTCTCCCCTTCTCAGTACCGTTTTTTCCGCATATCAGTGCTGAAAAGAACTGCTCGAAAAAAGGAAAAATCCGCTATGATAGAGGCAAAAGCGAGCAGAACTCGCGAAAGAAAGGAGACTGTTTTCAATGAAAAGAAAACTGTCCGCGATTTTGGCCGCAGCGATGCTGGCCAGCAGCTTCGGCATGAGTGCGATGGCGGAAGAATCCGTACAAGCACGGTTCACGGATTACGACCAGGTGAATCAAGCTATCACGGTCATCGCCGAGACGGATACCCAGAAGGAATTGGGGTATCTCGATGGCGTCACCACCATTCTGGAGGTGGATGGGCTCAAGTTCAAGGACTTGAACGGCAATGGTCAGCTGGATGTCTACGAGGACTGGCGGCAGGATGTGGATGCGCGCGTGAAAGACCTCTATGACCAGATGACGCTGGAAGAAAGAGCGGGGCTTTTCTACCATGTGAACACCTGCGGCAACCCGATGGGCGTTGACTTTGCGGATTCACGCTACATGTTCGGGACGGAAAGCGTCGTGCCGGATGAAAGCTCGTCGTTCACGTCGCGCTCGATGTGGTACTACATCAACGTGCTGAACATCACCAGCCATCTGGACAACACCAACGGCACGCCCGCGCAGCAGATTGTGTACCACAATGCGATGCAGGCGCTGGCGGAGGACAGCCGTCTGGGCATCCCGGTTGTCATTTCCAATGACCGCGAATACAACGCGTGGGGCGGCATGATTGACGTGGCGCATGATGCGTTCGGCGCGGCGAATGACTTGGAGCTGTCCAAGAAGCTGTGGACAGCGTACTCGCTGGAAAGCCGCGCGGTCGGCATCCATGTCGTCCTGCATCCCTACGGACAGGAGCTGGGCAGCTGGAACGGCGAAGACCCGGAATACGCCGGCACGATGACGAAGGAAGAAACCCTCGCCCTGCAAGTCGAGGGCGGCGTGGAAGCGTGCATGAAGCACTTCATCGCGCGCGGCGGCGACTCCTCCTTTGCGGATGCGCGCAGTGATGCGCAGACGGTGGACAACTGGATGAAGGCGTGGGAAATCGCCCTGTCCGCGAATCCGAAGTGGGTCATGACCAACGGCTACAATACCGGTCTGACCAACACCGTCCATGTGGACTACGATAAGGAAACCATGGATTACCTGCGCAAGACGCTCGGCTTTGAGGGCATCATCGTCTCCGACTGGGGCGATCAGGGCGACAGCAACTCCACGGGCGTGACGGTGGACGGCATTGACGTGCTGAGCCTGTCTATCCCCGAACGCTACGCCATGGTTATCAACAACGGTCTGGATCAGATCGGCGCGTTCGCCTGCGACTACGAGAGCGACGGCCACGGCGGTTCGGCGTCCCGTTCTGGCATCGAAGAAGCACTCAAGCAGGGTCTGATTTCGGAAGAACGCTGCTATGAAACCTGCTACCGTGTCCTAAAGGACAAGTTCGAGATGGATTTGTTCGAGAATCCCTATTCTGACGCGGACAAGGCGCTGGCGATTGCGGCTTCTGCGGAATACATCGCGAATCCGTGGGAAATCACCGACACCGACACGCTGATGGCGGCGCGCAACCCCGAAGTGGTGGCGCTGGAACGTCAGCTTCAGGCGGAATCCGCTATCCTCATCAAGAACGACGACAACCTCCTGCCGCTGAGCAAGGGCATCAAGGTCTACATCGGCTCTACGGCTTCTGCCATGACGCTGGAAGCCTACAAGAAGGTGCTTCCGGACTTCGCCACGGTGGTGGAGGACATGGAAGATGCGGATGTGGTCATTGCGGACTGCACGCAGATGAACGACGCGGCGGAGCTTATCATCGAGGACGCCAAGGACGCCGGCAAGAAGCTGGTTATCGTGGCGAACCACATTGACCCCAACACCTACATGGTTGCCAACGCGGATGCGCTGCTGGCGCTGACCTTCTCCCGTCCGGCAGACCACGGCACGGGCGCAAGCGGCTTCATTACCACGACGGAACCGATTGTGTTTGCACAGCTGCTCTTCGGCGACGCGGAGCCGGCAGGCATGGTCGTCAAGGAACTGGCACGCGACGAAGCAATGGACGATGCGCAGTGGAAGGATCTGGCGGGCGATCAGGGTGCGAACCAGTATGTACGCATGATGCTGCTGGCGATGATGAAGACCAGCGAGAACCACACCGTTCCCGGCAACTGGGGCGATCCGCTGATTCAGTATCAGTACGGCATGAAGTACGGCGCGCAGCCGGATTTCGTCTACGACACGCTGGTTCTGCCGCGCGCAACGCATGAGGTTGTGACGGAATCCAACGGTTCGACCAGCACCAGCTATGAATCCATTGTGGAAACCAAGGCTGGCGTGCCGTTCACGGCGTATGTCCTGCTGTGGAACAACGGCGACGACGGCATTACGACCGTGCAGGCGATCTGCGACGGCAAAGTCATCGCGGAAAAGATCATGGCAGTCAACGGCGGAGACTGGCGCGTGGTTGAAATGGAACTGACCATCGACCAGCCCGGCGAACACACCCTGACGGTTGGCACACTGACGAAGACCATTACCATTGTGGAATAATCGGCAAGCAAAAGGAGACTTCCTCGGAAAGGGGAAGTCTCCTCTCTGTATAGGCAAAACCGCCGTCACGTCTCTTGGTTTTCCTGCATCCCGCAGGGCATCACCATCGTAATCACCGCGCCGCTGTCATTGTGAATCCTGATGTGCATCTGCCCGTTGCTGTAAAAGTGCAGGCGCAGGCAGGTGTTCAGCAGCCCAATGTGTCCGCCGGATTCCTCTATCGAGAGCGTGCCGTTCTCAATGCGGCGGATGCCCTCTTGCAGCTTTTGCAGTCTGTTCTCGGAGAAACCCGTGCCGTTGTCGCGGATGCACAGGATGAGCTTCTCGTCCTCGATGCGCCCCGTGACGGTCAGCTTCCGCAGCTCGTTGTAGCCGTTGTAGCCGTGCGTCAGCGCGTTTTCCACCAGCGGCTGGAGCGTCAGTTTCGGCACAGTGATGCTGCCCAGATTCTCCGGCACGTCGATGGCAAATTCAAGATTGTTTTCGTACCGCGCCTTGGCGAGCATCAAGTAGTTGTGTACATTCTCGATTTCCTCCGCCATCGTCGCCGTGCGGGACGACATGTCCGTGGAATAGCGCAGCATCTGCGCAAACTGGTCGCAGATTTCGATGACGTCGTAGTTGCTGCTTTCCATGGATTTCGCGGAGATGATGTTGAGCGTATTGTAGATAAAGTGTGGATTGATCTGCGCTTGCAGGGCATTCAGCTGGGCTTGCAGCGTTCCTTCGCGCAGCGTCATTTCGTTCGTGGTGCTTTCGTGCAGGCGCGTCATCAGGTGGTTGAACACCTGTTCCAGCTCGTGCGTTTCACGGTCGCGGGGCGAAGTGACGTTGGAAAGCAGCTGATTGAGCTGAATCGTTTCTGGATGCACCATGCTGGTGTCGGGAATCTGCCGCAGCTTGCGCGTCAATTTGCGGATGGAGCGGGTCAGCCCCATCGACACGAGCATAATCAGCGCGCCTGCCATCGCCAGAATCAGCAGCGCGCGGCGGAAAAGATTGATTCGCTGCTGTGCATCCGCATTGGTGATGATATTCCCGTCCTGACTGATGTAGAGATGCAGCGAGAGCGGCGCAATGTGCGTATGCAGCACGGATCGGCTTTCGCCATTGCTCAGTGTAATGGTTGTAAACGCATTTTCCGGCACATCGTCTGACCAAGGCAGAAACGTTCCCATACTGGAAAAGAGCCGCTGCCCGTTGTCGAACACGGCTTCAACGCAAACCTGCCTGTTGTCCACAAACGTCATCAAATCGGTCAGCGTCTCGGCGTCATCGCTGATTTGCAGATAGCCGATGATGCGCCCATGATGCCGCACCGCCTGCACAATGCCGTAGATAGAACGTTCCTGATTGGCAGGGGAGAAATAATCCGGGTGTGGAGAGAGGAGGACGAAGCCCGATGTATTGTCCGCGTCATCCAGCCACGGAAGCGTTTGGATGTATCGCTTGAAGGAAGCGCTTTCCGTGTCCACGCGCTGGTCTTTGTCGATGTAGTTCGAGAGAAATACGCCGTCGCGGGTGTAGAAGGACACGCGGGCGAACTTGTCCACCAGCGGCGACTGCAAAAGCTGCTGCAAGGCGGCGCGGCGGGCGGCAGTGCCAACCTTCTGGTCGGTGCTGTCGTCGCGCACCATCTGGTTCAGCGCCGCCATGAAGCTGGTGTTCTCCGTCAGTTCCTGCATGGTGATGCTCATCATCGAAACATCCTGCTCCAAACTGCGCTGGATGCTGGAACTCATGCTGAAAAAGCGCGCCTTCGTGAAGGCATTCGCCCCATTGACCGTCAGCTCGGAGGCATACATGGACATGGAAAACAGGGCAGCGAGCATCATGATGGAGAAAATCAGCGTCATTTTCCAGCTTAGTTTCATGGAACATTCTCCTTCGTTGTAGGCAGCAAAAATACGAGCGCACCCATTAAGGCGTGCGCCCGCTGATTACCCTTTCCCGGTGAACTGCGACGGCGGCTTGCCGGTATATTGGTGGAACACCTTGGTGAAGTACCGCGAATCCTCGTACCCTACGCAGACAGCGACATCGCGCAGCAGCAGATTCGGCTTTTCCTGCAAGAGCTTGATGGCGGCTTCCATGCGGCAGCGTGTCAGGAAGGCGTTAAACGTCGTGTCGCTGTACTTGCGGAAGAGGCGGCTCAAATACGTCTGTGAAATGCCGACCTCCTCGCATACGCTCTGCATACTCAGCGGCTTGGCGTAGTTCTCCCGGATGTACTTCACAGCGTAGTCGTACAGCTCCTGTGTGGAGAATTTGCGGTCGCGGACGTTGCCGTTCTCAAACAGCAGGGTGTAGGTGCTGTACATCAGGTCGCCGTAGGATGACGCACAGCGGATGAGGTCGCTGAACTCATTCAGCGTCTCTTCCAGCCGATTGTTCAGCGGCGAATAGGCGGCGACGGCTTCGCAGATAATCTGCCTTGTCATGTGCCATGCCTGCACCTGCGGCATCTGCTCCCGCTCCCACGTCACCGCCAGCGCGCTCAAATACTCCTTAATCATGCGGAATTTGCCCATGCTGATGAAATAATTCAGCTGTTTCAAGTCGGCGGCGGGCAGACGCATCGGCTCATACTTGGCACTTTCCCCGACGAAGCGGATAATTTGATGCTTGCCGATGACAGTATTGCGGTAGAGCAGTTCCAGCGACAAATCAATGAAGCCGGGCAGCGTCTCAATTTCGCGCGAAAGGGTGGAATAGACGGCTGTCCAAGTGGGCATATGACCGGGTTTGGTCATGTAGACACACAGATTGCTGAGGAAATCCTCGACCGTCCCGTCGGCTGCGACCAGAATCCGCTCGTCCTCGTCCCGCCCGCGCAGTACCTGAAAGTGCGCATCCTGCGGATACACCATCGACGACGCGCCCAGCGTTTTCGGCAGCCGTATGTCCAGATTGCCCCAGCGAACCAGCGCGAAGTGGAACGCCTTGTTCCGATACAGCTGCGCGGCGCTCTCCTGCGAATATGGCTGCTTGCAGGCGATGGCGGGCAGCAGCGTCGCGTTCAGGTCGGACTGGTTCGCGTCCAATTTTTTCTCCAAGTTCTCCAAGATGGCGGTCATTTTGCTGATGCTGACGGGTTTGAGCAGATAATCATCCACCCCGGCTTGAATCGCGCCCTGCGCATACTCAAATTTCCCGTAGCCGCTGATGATGACGATGCGGATATTCGGCTGCATGGCGCGCGCCGCCTGCGCCAGCTCAATGCCGTTCATGCCCCGCATCCCGATGTCGGTGATGAGCAGGTCGAACATCTGCTGCTCCAGAAGCTGAAATCCCTGCTCCCCGCTGGTAGCGACGCCGGCGACCTGAAAATTCGTTGCGAACCGCTCGATAATGCTCTGCACAAAGCGAAGCGCCGGTATTTCGTCATCGACAATCAGCACGCGATACATGGGTTCACCCCCTGAACAATCTCTTATCATCAGTATAACACAACTTCCGCAAAAATCCAGCACAGTACAGGATTTTACAACTGTTTGTGCTGGATATTTGCAAGGAGGCAGCCGAGAAGCGGATTTTGGACGAGACAGTGCAGTATCGTCCTGATGCGGCGGAGGGGATGGGTGATACAATACAATTGGGAAGGTGTCCAAAAATGCAGAAATGTATGAAAATGTAATTTCAGTGGACATTCAGGACATGTTCACACGGAAAACACACAGAAAGTGTATCGTAGAACATGGACGCGGTCAGACAGCCGCAGAACAAAATGATGTCATGAAAGGAGCAAAGCACATGGATTATCGTCACGAAATCAAGCACATCATTTCTCCCGGCGACGCAGCGGCGATTCGCGCGAACCTCAGCGCCGTGGCGAAGCTGGATGCGCACGCCGCTGCGCGAGGGTGCTACGACATCCGCAGTCTCTACTTTGACGACCCGCTGGATACCGCCCTGCACGAGAAGCTCGACGGCGTGAATGAGCGGCGCAAATTCCGCATCCGGTACTACAACGACGACCTTAGCTACATCATGCTGGAATGCAAGATGAAGCGCGACGGCGTGGGCTACAAATTGCAGGAGCGCCTGACGCAGGACGAAGTCACACGCATCCTGAGCGGTGACATTGCGTGGCTGGTGACAAGCAATCGCCCGCTGCTGACAATGCTGTATGTGGAAATGAAGGTGAACCGCCTGATGCCCAAAACTGTCGTGGCGTATCAGCGCGTTCCGTTTGTGTACGCACCCGGCAATGTCCGCGTGACCATTGACTGGAACATCCGCACGGGTTCGCCGAGGGATTTTCTGAACCCACGCGGTTTGACGCTGCCCATCGCGGAGGACGTGACGCTGCTGGAAGTTAAGTGGGACGAATATCTGCCCAATGTCATCCGGCGCGCGGCGGCGCTCAAAAGCCGAACGCCTGCCTCGTTCTCGAAGTACGCCGTCTGCCGGGTCTACCAATAATCATCAAAAAAATAGAAAGGACATACCAACATGAGCTTCAACGACATCTTCAAGTCCTCCTACCTCGAAAACATCACCGCCGTTTCTATTCCCGATATGGCAATTGCGCTGATTCTCTCGTTCTGTCTGGGGCTGTTCATCTACTTTGTCTACCGCAAAACGTATGCGGGCGTCATGTTCTCGCAGTCCTTCGGCGGTTCGCTGATTGCCATGACGATGATTACCACAATGGTGATTCTGGCTGTCACGTCCAACGTCGTGCTTTCGCTGGGCATGGTGGGTGCGCTGTCGATTGTCCGCTTCCGCACGGCGATTAAGGAGCCGATGGACATTGCGTTCTTGTTCTGGGCGATTGCGGGCGGTATCGTGCTGGCGGCAGGGATGATTCCTCTGGCGGTCATCGGCAGCATCATCATCGGCGTGATTCTGGTTGTGTTCTGCAACCGCAAGGCAGCGCAGAAGCCGTTTATCGCGGTCGTTTCCTGCGTGGACGGCGAGACGGAGAGCAAAGTGGCGGAGTACCTGAAGGCGAACACGGGCAAGCACAGCGTCAAGAGCAAGAGCGCGCAGAAGGGTGCAATTGAGCTGACATATGAGGTGACGCTCAAGAACGACGACACGAACTTCATCACCGCGCTGTCCGAGATTCCGGGCGTTCAGAGCGCCGTGCTGGTGAGCTACAACGGCGACTATATGGGGTGATACCCATGCTGAAAACAAAGAGCCTGAACCGCGTGACCATGTCGGTGACAGTGCTGATGCTGGTGGCAACGCTGCTTTTGTGGGGGCGCGTGGAAGCCGTGCAGGGCAACGGAAGCCATACGATGGGCTATGAAGACCTGCTGTTTGACCAGAGCTATGTGCATACCATCGATATCACGATGGACAATTGGGATGAGCTGATTGATACGGCGACGACCGAAACCTACATGGAATGCAGCATCACCATCGACGGCGAGAAGTACGGAAGCGTCGCCATCCGCGCCAAAGGCAATACTTCCCTGTCTACCGTGGCGACGCTGGGTTCGACGCGCTATTCCTTCAAGGTGGAGTTCGACCACTATGTGAAGGGCATGACGTACCATAGCCTTGACAAGTTGAGCCTGAACAATCTGATTCAGGACGCTACGATGATGAAGGATTATCTGGCGTATACACTGATGAACCGCATGGGCGTGCCAACGCCGCTGTGCAGCTTTGTGCAGTTGAGCGTCAACGGCGAGCCGTGGGGCTTGTATCTGGCGGTGGAGGGCGTCGAAGAAGGGTTCCTCGAACGCAACGGCATGTCCAAGGGCGAACTGTACAAACCGGACAGCCTGTCTTTCGGCGGCGGACGCGGCAACAGCAAAGAATTTGATTTTTCCCAGTTCAGCACGAACAATGATGCGGCGGATGATTCCGACGCTTCGGACAATGCATCAACCATGCCGGACAGCAGCAGCCAGCCCAGCGCACCCGATTCATCAGCGGATGAATTCGCGCCATCCTCCGGCGCCCCCGCGAATTTCCCCTCCGGCGGCGATTTCGCACCGTCCAGCGGCGACCGCGCGCAGAATCCGCCAAGTATGCCGAATTTCTCGTTCGGTGACGCGACCAGTGATTCGACTGACGCGGATACGGACGGCACAACCACGCGCCGCACGTTTTCCATGCCAGGCGGCGGTTTCAGCTTCGGCATGGGCAGCAATGACGTGAAGCTGATTTATTCCGACGACGACCCGGACAGTTACAGCAACATTTTCGACAACGCCAAGACGAAAATCAGCAAGAAGGACAAGGCGCGCCTGATTGAATCTCTCCGCAAGCTGAATGCGCAGGAGGACATTGAAAGCGTCGTGGATACGAACGAAGTCATTCGCTATCTGGTCGTGCACAATTTTCTCTGCAACGATGACAGCTACACGGGCATGATGGTGCATAACTACTACCTCTACGAGGAAGATGGTCAGCTATGTATCATCCCGTGGGACTACAACCTTTCCTTCGGCGGATTCTCTGCCGCGCAGGATGCAACCTCCACCGTCAATTCGCCGATTGATTCGCCCGTCAGCGGCGGCACGGTGGATTCGCGCCCGCTGATCGCATGGATTTTCGCTGATGACGACGCCCTTTCGGCGTACCATGAGGCATACAGCCAGTTTATCGCGGAAAACTTCGACAGCGGCTGGCTCGCGCAGGAAATCACCCGTGTGCAGGAGATGATTACACCGTATCTGGAACAGGATTCCTCGAAATTCTACACGATGGAAGAATTCGAGAAGGCAGTCGAAACCCTGCAAACCTTCTGCGACAAGCGCGCACAGAGCATCCGTGGACAGTTGGATGGCTCGATTCCGTCCACCTCGCAGGGGCAGCAGAACAGTGATGCGTTGGTGGATGCCAGCGACATTACGACATCGGACATGGGCAGCATGAACAGCGGCAAGGGCGACAGCATGAACTTCGGCGGCGCAGGCGAATTTACGATGCCGACTGGGTTCACTATGCCGGGCAGCGCGCAGGGGACAGCGCCGAGCGGGTTCACCCCGCCGGACGACGCTTCCTTTGGCGGCAGCCGCGGCAGTCCCGCACAGCCGCAGACCAGCACCGCTCCGGAAGCGGCAAAAAGCGCAGCGCCCGATACGACCACAAGCACACCCGACACAAGCCGAACACCGCCGGAGGGCTTCACGCGCCCGGACAGCAGCAACGGGCAGGAAACACAGTGGCTGCAATTGGGCATATACGGCGCTATTCTGCTGATGGGAATCCTGATTGTACGGAAGATGTCGGCACATAACGAGTAACAATCGAGTAGGAGGGGGTGATTAACCCCCGTCCTCTCACCGCACCGTGCGAGATTATCCCATACTTTGTGTAAACCTCGAAAGTAGTGTATAATAGAAGCACGAGAATGGAGGTTTTCATATGGCAAGAAGGAAACGCAGCCCGGAAGAAAATGCCCGCAGAGAAAAGATTCGTGAGCTGCTGCAGCTGGCGAACATCGGCAGCATGGACGACATCCAGAGACTGTTCAAGGAGACGATTGCCGAATTCATGGAAAACGGCCTCGATGCGGAGCTGGACGACGAACTGGGCTACAGCAGGTACGACTACAAAAGCAAGAACACAGACAACAGCCGGAACGGACACAGCAGCAAGACCCTGCGCACCAGCTTCGGCGATGTGGAGGTATCTGTCCCGCGGGACAGACAGGGGGAGTTTGAGCCGCAGCTCCTGAAGAAGAATCAGACCCAGCATCAGTCAGGACATCGAGGAGAAGGTCCTGTCCATGTACGCCAAAGGCATGACCACGTCGGATATTGAGACCCATATTCGGGATATCTACGGCGTAGAGGTGTCCGACACGACCGTAAGCCGTATCACGGACAAGATTCTCCCCATCGCAAAAGAATGGCAGCAGCGGCCGCTGGAAAGCATCTACGCGGTAGTTTTCATGGATGCCATCCACTATCATGTCCGCAGCGAAGGTCAAATCGTGAAGAAGTCGGTGTATATCGCCATTGGCATTGATCTGGATGGTAGGAAAGACGTTCTGGGCATGTGGGTCGGCGAAAATGAAAGTGCCAAATATTGGGCAACGGTGCTAAACAGCCTGAAAAACCGGGGAATTGAGGACATTTTCATCGCCTGCACGGACAATTTAACCGGCTTTTCCGCTGCCATTGAAGCTGTTTTTCCCAAGACGGAAATTCAGAACTGCATCATCCATCAGCTCCGCAATTCCAGCAAATATGTGTCCTACACTCATTTGTTATTACACAATTTCGTTAAACACAGCCGCAATAACAAGGACGTATCAGCCCTCTTCGCTGATTCCACCGTCCTCCATCCTCACTCTCCTCCCTGCCCTCCGTGCCACCCCCGCATCGTGCGTCACGAGCAGCAGCGTCGCCCCTTCATCCGTCAATTCTGCCAGAATATCCATAATCTGCGCACTGCTGCGGCTATCAAGATTTCCCGTCGGTTCGTCTGCCAGAATGATGGGCGGGTGGTTGATGAGCGCACGCGCAATCGCCACACGCTGCTGCTGTCCGCCGGAAAGCTCGTTCGGATACGCCTTCATCTTATCCAGCAGACCAACTTTGCGCAGCATTTCCGCCGCACGCGCCAGACGCTCCTGCTTCGGCACGCCCGCGTAACCCAGCGGGAGCGCCACGTTTTCCGCCACGGTGTGGGAGGAAAGGAGGTTGAAGGACTGGAAGATATACCCGAAGGTTTGGAAGCGCAGGCGGGCTTTTGCCTTGTCGGAGAGGTGGCGAACGTCCTGACCGTTGAGGGTATAGTGTCCTTCGGTCAGATTATCGAGCAGACCGATGATGTTGAGCAGCGTCGTCTTGCCGCAGCCGGATTTGCCGGTGATGGCGACAAATTCGCCCTTTTGAATGGTCAGGGTGATGCCGGACAGCGCGTGGACGGTGCTTTCGCCTGTTCCGTAGATTTTCTTTGCTTCTGAAAGCTGAATCATGTGTTGCTCCTTTACTCATTGTACCGCAGTACCGCCGCCAGCACGACATGCCGCTGCTGGTGCAGAAGAATCAAGGACAACAGCGCGCCAGCCACCGTGGCAAAGAGAATCGGTGCGACAATCGCCTGTATGTTCCCATGCACGGCGACTTCTCCCACTGTGATATGAGGTGACGCAATCGCCCCCAGCACTGCGCCGATGACCCCAGAAAGCAGGAACGGAATCACCATCTCCATCACACTCTCGAACGCCAGCGTCGTTTCCGGCACGCCGAGGCAGCTCAGCACGGCGTATTCCTTCTTCCGCTTTGACCAGCACGTCAGCATCGAGCCAATCAGCCCAATCGACACCGCTGCCAGCAGAATCGTCGAGTACATCATAAAATCGCGCGCCTGATCGCTCGCGCGGTCTAAGCTGACGGTCATGCGGCTGTTCATCGGCAGGACGCAGTATTCGATGCCGGTCGAGTGATGCTGGTAGAGCAGGCAGACGATAGCTTGCGCGTCCGCCGAGGCAAAATCCGCCGTGAGGTAAACGCCCAGCGTGTCCGCCGCATCGAAATCCGCCATGTACTCCATCGGCACGGCGAACACGTTCGTCAGCGAAATGTCCTCGCGCGCGTAGCCGTTGCGCAGGAGGTTCTGGGCGATACTGCCGGGGTTCAGCGCGTAGCATTCGCCTGCCGTTTGCGCCCGCGCCAGTGCATCGGCGGCTTCGGCAGACAGTCCGACGGCGGATGCGTGGTAAATCGGCATATCCGCGTCGGCGAGGGTGATTTCGCCCAGAAGCGGCAGTGAATCACGCGGCGCGAAAATCAGAAAAATCTCCTTGAACGCTTCCGTTCGCGCGGATGGCTGAACGAGCGTGCTGTACCACGTCGCATAAACCAGTTCGGCGGATGATACTGTGCGGACGGCTTCGTAATCGTCGCGCGAAAACCCCGCATAGCCGTTTTGAAGCAGCCCGCCGTTTGTCCGCTGCGTCCACTGGATGCGCGAAACGGTATGGTCGCTGATATCCTCCCGCGCCCCCAGCGCCGAGGTCGAAAGAAACAGGTTCAGGCAGCAAGTCATCAGAAAGAAGCTCAAAATCATCTGGAGCATTTCCAGAATGCCGCGCCCCTTCCGGGACATCAGCCGCCGAAGCACCTGACAAAGTGCGAATCGCATGTTCTCCCTCCCTTACGCGCCCGAAAGCTGCTGCACGAGCGCCTTTGGGCACAGCGCCGCCCGCGTTATCACGAGGCTGAGCAGCGCCAGCAGCGGCAGCATTTCCAGCAGCGCCGCTGCTGACTCCTGCGGCACATAGAATCCCGACCCAATCGCGCGGAAAAATAGCGGCAGCAGCCCCCACGCAAGCAGCACGCCCGCGAACGCGCACATCAGCGTACCGCAAAAGAAAATCACCCTGCTGATGCACATCCCGCAGAACAGGCGCAGCATTGCCCATTCGCGCGCCGTCCGGCTGGCGAAGCACTGCGCCGTGTTCGTCGTCTGCAAGGTGACGTACAGGAAAATCAGGAGGGCGAAAATGGTGTACAATCGCAGATTCGCCCGCTGTTTGTCCAGCGCGGCGCGGTTCGCTTCGTCCGGGTACACGCAGCGAATCATCCCCGTCGGAATCTCCGGCACGTTGCCGAAAATCACGCGTCCGTTCAGCTGATTTTCCACGTCGCGCCGCACATCTTCGCGGATTTTCCCGTCCGACACCCGCAAAGCGCACTGCATCGACGGCACGCCCTGCGGGATTTCACTGTCCTTGCGCCGGATGAGCGCCTGCTGCTCCATGTCCAGCAAGCCGCGCCGCACGGTCACGCGGTACGCCTGCCCACCGATGGTCAGCGTGTCCCCCTCCTGCACCGCAAACACGGATAAGTACGCCTCATCCAGCGCCACCGCGTCCGCCACCAAGTCCTGCCCCGCCAGCGCCAAATACGCATCGTCCACATGCGACACCCGCAGCACGCGCGACTCCGCCGGACTCATCACCCACTCGTCTCGTGTGTAAAACTGCGATTTTGCTGCAATGCCGTCATCGTCCAGCGCATCAAATGCTGCGTCAAACGCTGAATCGCACCACGCATAGCGGATAATGCGCTCCGGCTGCACAAACTGCGCATCCACCATGCTCATTTCCCGCGAAAACAAATCCAGCATGACCAGCATCATCACGCTGCCGAATGCGACGCTCAGCATCAGCAGCAAGCCGTAATACCGCCACTTGCGGAACGTCCGCACCGTCTCCCCGAAAAGAAACTTTGCCCGTTCACTGCGCATCATGGGCATTCTCCTGAACGCGGTAGAGCGTGCCGCTGCTGGTGGACAGAAGCATCAGCTGCCCCTTGCACCGCGCCAGCGACAGGCTTTGCCCCTCATACAGCACGTTTTTCTCCTGATTCGCCAGCATCAGCCCCGTCGAAACGTACTGCCAAGCGCTATCAAAGCAGTCCAGCGAATAAAACGAGCTGTTGACGGCATACCAGCGCCCATCCCCCGGCACGGCGCTCGTCGCGACATACCCATACGGCAGCACCGCCTGACGGACGAGCGCCCCCGCATCCAGCCGCCACACCGTCCCCGCGCCCGTCTGGTAGCTGACGTTCTCTTCCCCGGCGTACACGAGGTCTTCCAGCAGGTACACGTTTTCCTGATTCCACGTGAAAATCCCGCGGACGTTCTTCATCAGCGGCTGCGCCGTGCCGTCCGCATTCAAGCGCCAGACCGTGTCCGCGTCCTTGTCATACGGAAAGAAGAGGCAGACCAGATAGTCCGCCCCGCAAGGCGCAACGCTCCTGACGAACGCCCGCTGTTCCGCGTTCACAGGCAGCGGGCGGGTGAAAACGGACGCGCCGTCAGGCGTGAAGGCTTGCAGGCGCAGATTCCCCTGCTCTGCGACAATGAGGTACTGCCCGTCCCACGCCATTGCCGCCGGCTGATACAGCTGTCCCGGCTGACTGCCTACACTGCCGATGAAGCCAAGAAATTCGCCGTCCGCATCCAGCTTCAAAATCTGATTCTGCTCCCGGCACAGCACATAGAGATGCTCACCGTCCGAGCAGATAGATTCCGCGCGGTACTTGCCCAGCTCCGTCACGGCTTTCAGCGTCCATTCTGGATTTTCCAGCACACGGCGGTTGAAAAATTCCAGCGGGCTGCCATCCGCATTCTGTGATGAGGATGCGCAGGACGTGCAGAGGAGCAGCATCAGCAGACAGAGCAGTAAAAACTTCCGATTTTCCTTGCTGCGCATCAAAATACGCCTCCTTTCGTTATCTACTCAGTAAATGCGAAAAGAGGCGCAGCGTTACAGCCGTATTCGATTATTTCCAGATAATTTTCAGCCCCTGCGCAACCGCGTAGGCGATTGCGTAGTCGCACGCCTCCACCACGAAGTATTGGTCGCCATACGACCAGACCAAATCCACCGACCCACTTGCCTGATACAGCACCGTCGCCACCGTATTGTGCAGGGAAACGTGGTCAATCTCCGCGCCCTTCGAGTTCAGGTTGATGCCCGCGCCTTTGCCGCCGATGTGGATTTCCATCCGCTCGCCCTGTTCATTTCGATATTCCAGAAAGCCGAAGTTTTCATCCGACACATACTGCGCCAGCGTGTACCCGTCCGGGATGTACGACGGAAAGTAGTTCGTTTTCCAATCCTCCGGCATCGTCGCTTCCGTCTCCGTCGGCTGATAGCGGATGTCCATGTAGGAGTCGTTCACCTGCATCACCAAGTCCAGAAAGCGCACCTGAACCTTGCCCGTGCTGGCGACGACAATCGTCAGTGCCATATTCAGCACCAGCACCACCATCGCCGCCGTTTTCAGCACGCGCACCGTCTGCTTCCAGAACCGATCGTGGCGCTGCTTTTTCGTCAGCTGACGGTCAATCATTTTCAGCATTCGCGGCATACTCTCCGCCGCCGCATCATCCGGCGTGTCTATGTCATCCTGCTCCCGCTGCATCAGGCGGTAGGCGGCGAGTTCCAGCGCGGCGGCTTCGTAATTTTCCTCCGGCGTCCGCATTTTCTCCTGCTTCACTCCGCATCCTCCCTCAACATGTCGTAGAGCCGCTTCCGCGCGCGATTCAGCCGCACGCGCACATGCCCCTCCTGAATCCCCAGCACCGCCGCAATCTCCCGCGCGCTGCGCTGCTCGAAATACTTCATCCGAATCGCGACTTGATCCGCTTCGGGCAGCCGCTGCATGGCATCCACCAGCGCGTTCATCGTGCATTGCTGCAAAATCCGCGCATCCGGCGCTGCCTCATCATCCGCAATCTGCGGCAGAATCGTCTCGCCGTCGTCTGCTTCTTTCCGCGATTTCCGCCTGCGGTGCAGCGCATACGCCGCGTTCTTCACCGTGGAAATGATGTACCCCTCCAAAACGTTACGCTCCAGCGTCTTCAGCAGCGAAATTTTGCGAATCAGCGCCACGCACGCTTCGCCAACCACGTCCTCCGCGTCCTGCTTGGAGTCCGTCAGCGCCCGCGCCACGCGGAACATCCGTGCGGCATGGTTGATGTACAGGTGCTTCATGAAGTCGCGGTCGCTTTCGTCGGAGATGGTCAGAATTGCTGCGGGGAATAGGAGCATGGCGGTGTTCTTCCTTTCGTATGGGGGATGATGGGGGTATTATAGCATATTCGAGAGGGCGTGTCTATGCTGCGAAAAGCAGTGATTTCAGTAATGGGCAAAACAGACTATGCTGTCTGTTGAAAGCTGAATAAAACATGAGAGCAAAAGAATTTACCGAAAAGAGCAGTCGACGTTACATTGATTTCGCGAAGGGGACTATTCGTGTGTACCGTCAGTTCGTGCGCATCGCATCCGGCCCCGACAAGGGCAAAATGATGTACACGCCGCTAAAGAACGGCAAAGAGCGCACCATCACCCTGACTGTAACCGCCCTGAATGTTCTTCGCGAAGCCAAGCGCAAGCAGAACGAGATGCATCTGCGCGCCGGAAGCAGCTGGCACAACGAGTACAATATGATTTTCACCCGCTCGAACGGTATGTTCGTCCGTTTCAAGACGCTGTACGTCCATTTCAAGGCGATTGTGAAACAGATGGGACGCCCAGAAGTCCGCTTCCATGATGTGCGTCATACTTACGCCACACTTTCCCTGCAAAGCCATGTTGACCCCAAGACGCTTTCCGAAGCATTGGGGCACGCAACCGTCGCTTTCACGTTAGACGTGTACGGTCATAGCAACACCGACATGCGTCAGCAAGCCGCAGACCAGCTGGAACGGCTCATCTGCCAGTATTAAAAACAGCTGTCAAGAGGCAAGGCTGCTCTCCCCTCCCGACAGCTGTCTAAAACGCAACAATGGTACGTTTGATGGTACTTATGGGCAAAAAGAAAGCCGAAACCCTTGCATCTCCAAGGATTTCGGCTCGTGGAGCATAGCGGATTCGAAGCGGAGAACACATCTCCCACCGCATCCCAACCAGTACCATATGGTAACACACTGAAACCAAAATCAGCATTTGCAGCTTAACAAATCACATGGAATACCACTCCGTTGTGGGTACAATTGTGGGTACGCATCGTGGTGCAGTAGCAAGGGGCACAAATGCAATCTGCATTACACAGTCCATTTATCAAAAATCAGTTTTTGCAATTGATTATTGTTCCGGGCATTTCCTATCAATATTGCGACTTAATTGCGACCAAATTGCAACTTAATTGCAATCAGGTCGCAATTTAATTTTCAGCGTTGTCACCTGAAATTACTTTACAGCATACCCCTTTGCTACATGTGTTTTTCCTTGACAGAAAGCCTTTCCTTCTTCTTTTAGTTCCTGCATTAGCCTGAGTAGAGGTACACGCTGCCATCATCATCCCGGAAAATCGCCGGTTCAAAGCACATGATGTCGTCTTTCCCCTGCCCATACAACGTCCCGTCCGGGTGCCGCACCTCGCCATAATACTAGAACGACCCGTCCGGCGTATCACTCACCAGCATATTGACTTTGTTCTGGAAGTTAAAGCAGAAGTACAGATAGTACCGACCATCCGCGCCCTGCGCGCAGTCTGGTGCCCACATACAGGCAATTGCCGAACACATGCGGTTCGCCATCGGGAATGAACGTCCCTTCCGGCAAATATGGATTCCAAATCAGCCGCTGCATCTTGTATCCCTCCTGGCATGTGACATTATACACCGGATGAAGATTTTTCGTATCTTTCTTGTAGCCACCTACAACTGCGTTTTTCACCTGCTTATACCCAAAAGCAACCTTCTCCGCGATTTTCTCATTGGCCTGAACCAACTTCAACTTCGCCATGATTTCATGCTCCTTTCATTCTTCGGACGGCTCTGTCCGTCGTTCAAGAGATACAAGGCAACGTCCTCCCTCTTCCCCCCGTATCGTGCATCATGCGCAACAGCGTCGCGCCCTCATCAGATAGTTCCACCAGTATGTCCAGCCAGACGTTCCTGCTTCAGCACGCTGTGTAGCCTATTTTGATGTTTCTATTTTCAGATTATCTGACAGCGCATTTTATTCCCTCAAGTGATAGACAATTAACAATAAAAATAGTAAAATTAAGAGGGCGTGTTTTTTCCAGTCTGACCGCGGCAGGAGGACAAACAGATGATGTCAGCCATTCCACTTATGATCATGCTCGTCGGAAACGACGATGACCGCGCACTAGTGACGGAAATTTATCTGAAATACAGAAAACTGATGTTCGCAATTGCCATGAGGATTGTGCAGGATCCTCACGTCGCTGAGGATATGGTCATGGCAGCAATTGCTGAGACGATCGACAATATTGAGATTTTGCGAGAGATTTCGTGTTTCAGAATGAGGTCCTATGTCGCTACTATTATACGGAACGATTCCATCGACTATGTTCGCAAGCGGAATCGCCACAACCAGCATTCATTTCTTCCAACGGACGAAACGTTTTTTGACAACGTTGCGTCTGAAAGTGAGATGGATGACACGATCCTTCAAAATGCCGAAATGGATGTTTTGCGGGAGGCCCTGTCTCGACTGCCAGAAAATGAGCGTCTGCTGCTTACGATGAAGTATGTAGACGAAAGTTCCGACAAAGAAATCGCCGCAATTCTCCATATCGGTCAGGATAGTGTTCGCGTGTATCTGAGCAGAGCTCGAAAGCATTTGCTGGCGTTATTCAAGGAGGTGGAAGAACATGGCTAATTCCCATCGTGCTCCGAAAGAGTTGGCAGAGCTTCGGGGCGACTTATCTGCCTTGAAGCTGAAAATCGTGCTACTGGAAAAGCAGGAGGCTGAGTTGGGACGCATAGAACAGGAAAGCGATTCAGACGAAGCCTTGCAGATGCTTGTAAAAAGCAGCGAACAAAAAATGCTTCGATATATCGATCGAAGCTGCCGAAAAGATGAAATCAAGCGCTTGGCTTTCAGGACATTCCCTCAGGTTGCAAAAGTAGCCGCCTGTCTTCTGCTCGTCTGTTATTTAGGGCTGACTGCCGCAATTGCCACAGATTCTACGGTGCGAGTCAGACTAATGCAGTTCATGATGAACATCGAAGAGCGCTGCACATCCTTCGGGTTTGAAGATTCGGGTGAAATTATGAACGTCCCTGCTGACTGGGAAGGTTACTATTACCCCGCGTATATTCCAGACGGCATGCTGCTGGCGGATGTAGTAACCCCTGAAACTGTACTATATACGCACCCCGATGGCAGGGATTTATGGTTTGATGATATGAGCGCTGGTACAGGCGGAGCGCTGGACACTGAAAATGCCACAATTGACTATATCACAATCAATGGACACCTCGCAATGATCAGTGAGAAAGGGGCATGGACGGCAATTCTGTGGAACATCGACAATCGCATTCTTATGATTAACTACACTGGAAAGCGAGAGGAAGCTATAAGAATAGCCGAAAGTGTGCGAATGATCAAATGATTAAATATGTATCCTCCATTAAGTCCTAAAAATTCGCAAATAAATTTTAATTTTGCTGTTTCACTTCCGTCGGATGCATCGCTATATAGGATGAAGGGGTCACAAAGACGCCAAGATGAGGAGGGTTTTCATGCGCAAGGCGATTTCGAGGTCAGTCACTCTTTTCCTTCTGTTTGTTGTGATGGTGACGTGGTGTTCATCAGGGTACGCGATTTCGGAGGACAATTCGGTTCAGCCCCTGTATGATCTTACCCGTGCATACAAAGCAACGATTACGATTTCAGAGGACGGCACGGCGCAATGCTTTGGGCGCATCACAGCAACGAACAGGACAGATAGCATTAGTATCACCCTGACGCTATATCGAAAAGTCGGTAATTCATGGTTTTTCGTTAAAAGTTGGTCGGAAAGTGACCGTCTCTACTATGCTTCTGTCAATGAATCCTACAAGGTCTCATCAGGTACTTACAAGGTTCAGCTGAATGGAACGGTTGTCGCCGCAGACGGAACAACAGAAACATTATCCACTTGGACTACTGAAGCGACGTATAATTAAGCTGTTCACATCGCGTCGGTTTCACGCTTCATTCCACTGCTTCACTTTGTAAGCTGGTGTCCGAGCAAGGTGCCGCTTACTCCCTCATACTATTTCCAGATAGATCAGGTGAGTCCGGAAATAGTATCAATAAACACTTGCGCTGGGAGGTGATTGGCAAAATGCGCAGGAAGAAAACAAAGTTCTTGCTATAACGTGAGCCACGCTGTGGCCGCTATCCCGTCAAGATAGATATAGCAAGAACACACTGATTATACTGCCAAATTTCTGATTTGTCTACCTACATGAACGTGAAAGGAGCTATACCCATGAAAAAAAGTACTCGTTTCTTTGCTGTAATGCTGATGGCGCTGCTGTGCGTTTCTGCGGTTTCCGTTGCTTTCGCCTGTAGTGGATACAGCAACCGCGTTTGTTGGGCGAATGAGTCCAAGGTGTACGGGCGTATCGATGCTTGCAGCTGCACATCAAGAAACAATCATCTGTATGTCTCTACGCGAGCAGAGTATGAAAGCTCTGACGGCACACTCGTATGGACCTACTGGACTGAATCTTATGGTAATAATGTTGCGTATAAGTCCTCTACCACCAGTCCTGCCGGCCCCGTGAATCAGGGCATTGTACACTTCCGTCACCAGTGTGTGCCCGGCAAATCTGCTTATGTATACTATGAGATTCCTGTTTATCCGTAAATCCTCGTAAAGGATCTGGGGTGAGCAGTTGACCCTGCTCACCCCTTTGAGGAGTGATTCAATGAAAACAATTCGGCTTCTGAAAAACAGCCTTTCACATTTGTTCAGATGTGAAACGGCAGCTTCCATCATGATTCTTTGCAGTCTTTTCTTCGTTTACTTTTCACAATTTACCTTTGTCAGCGTGATGAATCAGCTGCGCCAATTACAGCAGGCCAGCAGCAATTATACCAGCATTTGCATTACCCCTTCGGATTCAAGTATCGCTGCTGATACGCTGGCCTTTTTTGAATCCAGCCCCTTGGGGGAGATGCGCAACGCATTCGTTATTGACCTTGACACCTCCGGGGAGCGTCCTCAAATGGTTGGCTGGAAAGGCACTGCCTTTACGCGCTGGCATGCATTGGAAGCTGGAATGGCGTTTTTTGACGAACGTCAGGTGGAAAGCACTGAACATATCGCCATCATGGGCGTTACTTCAATGGGCGCACGCCCCAGCGAACAAACGGTCAACGGAATCACCTATTCCATCATTGACCATGGACTTCTCAATATCAGTACGCTGCTTCGGAAGTTTCCCAATCAGTTTGATTATTATGTGGATGAATATGGAAACGACAACGAGCTTATTATTCCATATCGCACCTTTTTTGCAGACGGCTACGTTCCTGATGCGATTGTGCTGGACATGAAGGAAGCCCTTTCGGGAAGCGATGCCGCCATCATCGAGCAGATTGCCGCTTACTTTCCCAATTGCGATATTCATCTGGTGGGCAGCAGCGCGCAGACCAAGGCGCGGGCAAAAACGTATGAGCAAATGCAGTCGTTGTTTCTCGGCGTTTCCCTCCTGTCTGCATTAAGCGTTTTCACCTTTTTCAACGGCTGGATTCGGCAGAATGCCCGGCAATACCAAATCTACCTGCTGTGCGGCGCGACGCGGGCGAAAGTCTTCCTTCTGCTGCTGATGGAGTGGGGCATCCTTACCGTTGTGGCCTGCGTCGTGGCATACCTCGCTCTGTTCGCTGTGACGCCCGTCCTGAACAGCATCAACGTTTCCGTCAGCATCCAATTCGGTCATTGCGCCGCGATTGCTGCGCTGGGGCTGCTGTTTTCCTATCTTTCTTCGCTGCGAACGCTGTGGGCGGTTTGCAAGACCAACTATCGTCAGGGAGGTTGATTGCATGAAACTGTTATACATGCTGAAAAAGCAGTATAGTCGATTCTACCTGCGAGAAATAGTTGTCGTTGCGCAGGTCGTGCTGATGGTTTTGCTGTTTACGCCCATCCTATCAAAATTGGATAATCTGCTGTCCATTGATCAGCTGGCGACAAACCTTCATGGCTCGGTTTTCTTCTTTCAGGCTGATGACTATTACTATATGTCAGAATTTCTGGATCCCGAAGTGTACAGCGCCTTCTTTGATGAAATACGAGACTGTGACGTCGTTCAGGAAGTCGGACAAACTGCAAGAGCTGGATGCACCATTGACGACGAAGGTGTTGCTGTCTACTTCTATAACGATGCTTTGCTCAAGCACCTTGGGTTGCAAATAGCTGATTACAAAGCGGAGGATGATGCGATTCCGGTGCTGATCAATCAGTCACTGGCGCAGGAATACCAAATTGGTGATCTCATCACCCCATATGAGGGGAAAATATCTTTCATCGTTTCTTCGGAAGATCGGCCAGCTCAATTTCGAGTTACAGGGGTGCTAAAAAGCAATAATTATTATTACCGTTTGGTTGGCGGCGCTTCGTTCGTAACGCTGGAAAGTATCGGTTACAAAGAAGAGGGACCCAGCATAATTGCCCTAAGTTCATTCGACATTGTACCCGTGGTAGATATAGCTCCTTCCACCCTTCTGTTCGTAGCAGCAGAAAATTCGGATACCTTGAACCAAATCAACGCTTCTATCGGCCATCTGGGGTACGCAGAAAGTCTCTCGGTGATGCGGAAGAACTCGCTCGATACTATTCTTTCAAGCAATCCGCTTCCCTTTGTCACCGCCGCTTTGATGACATTGCTCTGTCTGGCCAGCGTTTGTTCTTATGCGTATGTGAGCGTCATCCGCCTGCGAGAAAACTTTGCAATGTACTATATTTGCGGTCTGAGCCAGAAGAAGGCGCTGGGCATCATCATGCTTGCGATGCTGATGCTACTGATTATCAGCCTTCTCATTTCTCTTATTTGTCTGCCGATTTCTGTTGAGGATACGCAATATAACGGTCTGCCTTATTCCATCAGCATTGTTGCTTTGCTGTTTGTGCTTGCATTTGCCGTTGTATTCACGCAGTACGGCAGCATCAACCCCATTAAGCTGATGCGGAAAGGCGATTAAGAAGGAGGTTTTCGGAATGTTGATTGAACTGAATCAAATTGATATGAAATACAATAAGGGGCAGGAAAATGAAGTTCATGCACTGAAACAAGTTTCGTTCAGCGTTGAGCAGGGAGATTTTGTTGGTTTGGTTGGTGCATCTGGTTCAGGCAAAACAACGCTGCTGCAAATCATCGGCGGAATGCTCCGACCGACGGGCGGCACCTACTTCTTTGACGGCATGGATGTCAGCGCAATGAAGGATGGCCAGCTCTCCCGCTTCAGAAACCAGAAGGTTGGGTATGTTCTGCAAGATTATGGTCTGCTGCGTGACCGCAATGTCGTGGAAAACGTATGTCTCCCCATGATGTTCTCGCATATGAAATGGCATGACATTGAAAACAGAGCAATGGAACTGCTGACGGAACTGCACATCGATCATCTCAAAGCGCGCAGAGTCAATCAATTATCAGGCGGGCAAAGTCAACTTGTGGCTGTAGCGCGGGCGCTGGCCATGAACCCGCCCGTCATTCTTGCGGATGAACCGACCGGATCTTTGGACAGCAACACATCTGCACATTTGATGGAAAGTCTCATCAAGCTGAACAATGCCGGTGTGACCATCCTGATGGTGACACATAACGAAGAAATCAGCAAGCAATGCAAACGCATTGTCCGTATTCGAGACGGTCAATTGCTTGCGGAATAAGGCGCTCGATTAGGCATACAGCAAAAAATACGCGAAGGAGAAGTAACTTCCTTCGCGTTTTGGGCTCTTCACGGAAAGTTAGGAGGAAGCAAGGCACGGCAAAGAAATGCGAACAGCATGAAAGGGAAGATTGCACTGCTAAGCACGCATATTTTCTTCTTTGCACGTTCTCTCATGGCGAAGCCATGTAATCTGTTTCCGCTCTGGACTTGCATTCCCCCCATTCCGTGATGAACCGAAAAAGAGTAGTCGACGTTCTGCTCGTTGCAAACGTTCATCCACAAGTCCGCCAGCCGCACTTCCAAATCCCGCAGCGTCCAGATTTCATCATCCACCGGCATCACCCTGAGCATTTTCCGCACCTCCCTGCCGCATTGGAAGCAACGGTAATAGTATAGCCGATTTTTTGCGATTTTTCCAGATGGAAATTCGGGAGGAGACTGCTCGTTCACATGCAATGCAAAAGCCACCTCGATGGAGATGGCTCAGCTGGTAGACATATTCAGTTTTAGGGGCGACCTGACTTGTTGTTTGTGGGGTCGTTCATGATATAAGTCTGACCACGCTTTTGGGTCGGCGGCATTGGTTTTCCCTTGACAGCGGTAACTTCGTGATTGACTTTACCGCCACGCGGGCCAATAACACCATATTGCCCAGAGGCAGGTGCCTTCTGACCGGGTTTTAATCCCATGAGCATTCCTCCTTTTGCGTTATTAGCACTCGTTTGTTTTGAGTGCTGATAATAGTATAGCACGTTATTTTTCGCTTGTCAATATAGCGCGCGTTATTTCATGGAAATTTGTAGCACCAGTTGCAGTCGTAGTGAAATTATTTTTCATCAGTCTTATTGTAAGATAAGCAATTGTATATTTGTTGTTGCGTAAGAGTTTGTAATTAAAAAGTATTTTTGATTTTTTCAGTTTTGTGATGACAAAGTAGCAACGATGTGATATACTAATAGTGTAATTTTTTAGTATATACGAAGTGGAGGGCGCGTTTATGAAGTTCGAGCAAATTGCAATTAAGAATTTTAGGAATTTCGAGAACATCGAAATATGCATCTCAAACAAGAATATTTTCTTCGGATTAAACGATATTGGAAAAACAAATTTTCTGTATGCCTTGCGCTATGTATTTGATAAAGATATAAGGAAAAATGGTTTCTTAGATTCTGACTTCCATCGAAAAAACGTAGCATCACCCATTGAAATCACCGTTGTCATAGACATAAGCGATACCGCCGATCCTGATAGTCAAAAATTAAGAGCACAGCTAAAAGGGGCACTCTTCAGCCAGCAGAACAAAGTTTATATCAAACTTACCGCGCAGTATGATGCTCAGGAATTAGTTGCCATGCCAATGATGTATTGGGGCGGTAATTTAGAAAATTTATATGAAATTAAGCAAAGAGGCTATCGTTACGATATAGACTTTATTTTTAGTGTTACTTATATTGATTCTTATGTTGATCTATACAGCCTATTTAAAAAGAATATCAGCGCTTTAATTAAGCATGGTACTGCATCAGACGATGCTACCCTTGAGCATATCCAGTCATCAATAGACGCGCTAAATGCAAACATAGCGAATTTGCCTGCTGTTAAAGACTTTGAGCAAAGAATTACTCCAGAGTATCAAAAGTTTCGCGGTGAAGATATCTCCATTGCCATCAAGTCCGAAATTGCTGTAAAAGGTCTATATTCCAGCATTGTTCCTTACATCAAGCGAACGGATGACGAGAACCTATACCCCACTGCCGGGGAAGGGCGTAAGAAATTACTGGCGTATTCCATTTTTGATTTGCTTTCAGCAGAACGTGAAGAACTGCAAATTAACCTATTCCTGATTGAAGAGCCTGAAAATCACTTGCATAAATCCTTGCAAATTGCATTGTCCCAGATATTGTTTGCAGAAAATAAGTATCACTATCTTTTTGTAACAACACACTCTCCCTTTGTCCTGTATGACATGGACGGTGTAAGTCTTATTAGAATATTTCATGGTTCAGCCATCGATAGTGCGAGCTGTTTCTACCAAGTTCCCTCCGATTTTGAAAAGAGTCGAAAAATGCTAAACAGATATTTAGCTGAAGCAATTTTCGCAAATAGAGTGCTGCTGGTCGAGGGCACTTCGGAACTGCTGCTTTTTGAAAAAGTCTTGTCTGCCGTCAAGCCTTTTTATGAAGCGGATGGCATATATATTTTATCCGTGGAAGGCGTCGGTTTTTCCAAGTACTGCGAAGTGCTTAGTGCATTAAAAATAGGCTGGCTTGTAAAAACTGATAACGATTTGAGGCTCTCACCCACTAAGCAGACCTATGATGCATATGGGTTCCAGCGCTGTAACAAGCTCATCGGGAAAGACCTCCTCCCAATAAAATCGTATAAAGACAACAGTGTTGAGACTAAAGCAACTTTATACGCAAAGCACAAAAAAACTCTCGATAGCATTCGCACGGACTATGGAATTTACCTTTCTAAAGTCGATTTAGAAAATGACTTGAACGAAATTTTACACGATAAATTGTGCGAATATTTGAGTGAAAGCAATCCTGTTGCATATTTGCAAGGCGCAAAACACTTCCGTATGGTTGACTTAGTAAAGTTGTTAACCAATGATGACTGTATGAAAATTTTTGATAATTACAATTTTGCCTGCCTGAAGGAGATAACGAAATGAGTTTAACACCTGTACAACAGCAGATTATCGATACTCCTGGAAATCTAATTGTCCGCGCCAGCGCAGGAACGGGGAAAACTCATACTATGGTTGCAAAGATAGCCGCTGAAATTGAGCGAAATCATTCGCACAAAGCAATAGCAGCAATTACTTTTACAATCAAAGCTGCACAAGAAATCAAAGACCGTCTCGCAATAGATATTTCACGTCATTTTATCGGCACAAATAATAGCTTTGTCATTGAGGAAATCATAAAACCTTTTTTGAAAGATGTATACGGTACTGAATTTGAAGTTGATATGAGTACAGACTATTCCTTCCATGTTGACACATTCGAAGCTGGCCTTGATAAAATAAAGCAGGATAACTTACTTTGTTCCTATTTCGATAACAAAAAGAATTTCATTTTTGATCTCGCTCTTGATGTAATCAAGAAATCATCCGCCTGCCGTCTGTATCTTCAGGCTAAGTATTTTAAAATCTATATTGATGAGTATCAAGATTGCGACCAGTCCATGCATGCTTTATTCATGTATATCTGCGACAATCTCGGTACTGATACTTTTATTGTTGGTGATGAAAAGCAATCAATCTACACTTGGCGAGGGGCATATCCTCAAGCATTCAAAAGCATTTGTGACAAGCCTAATTTTCAAAAAATCTTCATGGGAGACAATTTTCGCTCATGTCAGCAGATTCAAAATTACTCCAACTTGCTTTTCGAAGAAACACGCGCTCTTTATTCTCCAACTGAAAGTCTTGACAACATTATTTGGATAACCCCAAATTCACAAGCGTGGTGCAGTGAGGCGCTTCGATATATCGACCCTCAAAAACGAACTGCCTTGCTCCGTTTTAAAAATGCTGATGCCGAAAGCAATGCAGCCGAGTTACGTCAGGCTGGAAGCAATTTTGTTTTTATTCCACAGCCTCCGATTGCAGACATAACAACAGCAACAGCGTGGTTATATACCGCAATTGCTAAGTCTATAATTTTGCCAAAGTACTCTGTGTATGATTTAATTTCCGAAATGCCCTCTGAGGGAAGTGAAGAAAAAAAGCAAACTAATGCACTTAGGAAAAAGCTCGAGAGCATCAAAGCACATATTAAAAGCGAGCAAGAATTTATTGATGCAGCAAACGACTTATGCCTTTACTTAGGCTATGAGACCTGCTCTGATCATTTGAATAAGTTGTTCTTAACAGTCAGCCAGGAAAAGTTCTATCCTGCTTTTGATACCGCTATATACCCAAATGTTGCAATTACGTTGCACTCATCAAAAGGATTGGAATTCGATCAGGTAATATTGTTTGCAAATGACTACAATCTTGCTGATGAAGCTGGCAAGTATAATCATTATGTTGCAATAACCCGAGCAAGAGAGAAAGTAGTTATTGTAAAGTTTCCTCATCATCGCTCGGATAAATTCGAAGATGATTTGTCTGGAATATTCGCCTTAAGCAACCTAAAGGTATGTGATTTAGTTGCTTACAAATAATCATCTTTTATAGCCAACACATGAAAATCCTCATAAAACGCTGTGTATAACCAAGTTCATCCAATAAGCATCTTAACATATCGCAACCAGCGCAGGTTAGTCACTGCACACAACCACAAACTTGTTTTGTTTCATAGGGCTTGGGAAATGTGTTCCCAACAAGCAAATCGTCATTTTTAGCAAAATGACCCTGCTTGCTACTACTTCTTCCAGCATGGAGAAGAAAATTAGCAAGCAGGGTTTTCGTATGCCCAAATTTAGAATGCCTGTTGATGCGGTCACATTCAGCTTAGGAATGTGATGAATTAGCGGTATAGCGCTCCCCCATTCCTTGCTATCAGCAGTTCCAGAAAAAATTTTTTCAATCTGCTTCAAATCGTGTCGCAAAATGGTCTTTTCTTTACAGTTCAAGAGTGAAGGGAATATAAATTTCCCTTCGCATGAACGGAAAGGAGGAAATCACCAAAAATGAAATGCTCGCATCTGCTGCTATGTTTCCACCAAACGCCTAACGATTCAGGATGAAATGATTTCAAACCGCCTCATCAAAAATTTTTCTTGTTTTTTATGAATCGCGTAAAAAACGCCAAACTTTTTGCCAGTTATAGTGGAGAGATATTTCTTCATCATCCAACCATAAAGGAGGTTCGTAACCTTGCAACGTAACTTTACAGCAGCCACAGGCGCACGTGCTGGAAGAAGTGCAGAAAGCGAAACATTGCTTTTTCAGCAGCGCGCTGCTCTCCGCGCACGTCTTGCGCACAGCAAGGATGGCAGCATCGCTTGTTCCGTCGAGAATTGCGTCTTGATTCTGGAAAACGATCCCGTGCTGATGGGTGCTATCCGCAAAGACCTGTTCACTGGCTGCATGGTCATTGTCGGTGATATGCCGTGGCATCGGGCAGGCAGCTGCTTCACTGACGACGATTTAGCCTTCATCGAATTGCTTTTTGAGAATCATTACGGCATCACGTCCGAGAAGAAAATCCTCACGGCCCTGCGCGTGGTGGCTAATAGCAACGGTTATCATCCTGTGCGGGAATACTTGAATCATCTTGACTGGGACGGAACGCCCCGTGTTCGATTTGCGCTGCATCATTTTCTCGGTGCTGAAATCAGCGATTTGAATGAAGAACTGCTGCGCTTATTCATGCTGGGCGCTGTAACGCGCATCTTTCAGCCGGGGTACAAGTTCGACATGATGCTTTGTCTTACCGGCAGACAAGGCGCTGGGAAGTCCAGCTTTTTCCGTTTCCTCGCAGGGAATGACGAGTGGTTCTCGGATGATTTGCGAAAGCTCGATGACGAAAACGTCTATCGCCGCATGATGGGGCATTGGATTATCGAGATGAGCGAGATGATGGCCACGGGCAATGCCAAGAACGTGGAAGAAATCAAATCTTTTCTCAGCCGCCAGAAGGATACTTGCAAAGTACCTTATGACAACTTTCCGGCGGATAGACCGCGGCAGTGTGCCTTTGCAGGCACTTCCAACAAGCTGGATTTTCTGCCCCATGACCGGCAGCAGGAATCGGCGTTTCCTGCCAATCCGCATCAACCTGGAGAAGGCAGAGGTGCGTGACTGCGACCCAGAACAAACCAAGTATAGCGTCGGCAAACTCTCGTCCCATCCCGCATTCCAGTCACATGGAACAATGGAACAAATATCATCATAAAAAGAAGTGCATTGGAAAGGAGAGGCATATCGCCTATTCAGCATTTGTCGCCCCCTGTTCCAGTTTCATGTTCCACTCTTCCAAAGTCCGAATTATTTTCACATACATGCACCAAGGAGCTATTATATATGATGAAAATGAACCTCACGCTGTTCGGCGAAACCTGTCAGCACGCCCTCAAACCCAATCAGAGCAATCGCAAGATGACCTTGACGGTCAAGGAGCTTGCGGAAGAACTCAACATCAGTCGCAACACCGCCTGTCAGTTGGCTGACCAGAAGGATTTCCCGTCTTTCCGGATTGGTCGGCGGCTGCTCATCAACCGCACCATGCTTCAAGAATGGCTGAATCAGAACTCTCTGCCGCAGCTATGCCCCACCTAATCAATACATGAAGCACGAAAAACATCAATACAGCATCCAATTCATCTTGCATTTCCCGCACGGGAGGCGTAAAATAGCAGTGTATACCTTGACAACTGCAACACGATGCGTACTCCTGTACTCCTTCTGAGTCGGATTGAGGCAGGAGGAAATATGGCAAAAACAACAAACATTCGCCAGCGCAAGAACGGTCTATGGGAAGGTCGGTATCGTCTGAGCGGCAAGCAGTGCGCCGTGTATGGTCAGACGAAAGCCGAGGCAAAAGCGAAGTTAGCCGCTCGCATGACGGAAATTGAGCAGGGCATTTGCATTGAGCGCACCGACCTGACCCTGGAGGAATGGGGCTGGGAATGGCTCAAAACCTTCAAGGAAGGCAAAATTCGTCATTCGACAATGGACAACTACGAGAGTGATTTCCGTATGCACGTCGTGCCCTACATCGGTCACATCAAGCTGAAAGACCTCACAACGCTGCACATTCAGCGCACCTATACAAAAGCACAGCAGAACGGCTTGTCGCCCAAGAGCATCCGCAACATCCACGGACTGGTTCACGGGATGCTGGCCAAAGCACAAAGTTTGGACATGGTTCGCAAAAACGTATCCGAGGATTGCGAACTGCCCATGCTGGAAAAGGCTGAGATGCACACACTCTCCGATGTAGAACTACGGCGCTTTCTGGCAATCGCCAAGGATGATCCGTTCTATCTGATGTACTATGTGGATTTCTTCACAGGTCTGCGGGAGAGCGAACTGATTGGTCTGACGTGGGATTGCATTGATTTTGCGAAGGGGACTATCCGTGTGTACCGTCAGTTTGTGCGCATTGCTTCCGGGCCTGACAAGGGCAAAATGATGTTCACTTCGCTGAAAAACCACAAAGAGCGCACGATTCATCCCGCGCCATCCGTGATGGACGCATTGAGGCAAGCCAAAGAGAAGCAGAACCGGCAGCGTCTGCTCGCAGGTTCATCATGGGACAATGTGTACGACATGGTTTTCACACGCGACAACGGCATGTTCATCCGTTTCAAGACGCTGTATGTCCATTTCAAGGCGCTGGTCGGCAAGCTCAACCGTCCGGAGGTTCGCTTCCACGATATTCGCCACACCTACGCCACCCTTGCCATTCAAAGCGAGATTGATTTCAAAACGCTGTCCCTATCCCTTGGACATGCAACCGTCGCCTTCACGCTCGACACCTACGGACACGTCAGCAACCGGATATCTCAAAACGCGGCAGCCAAGATGGAGAAATTCATCGGCACGCTGTAAAAAGCGCAGACTCACGCGCATAGCGGTTTTTCGTGGGTATGGAAAAGAAAGCGTTTGTGGGTACGGTGTGGGTATACAGCAGCACAAAAAAAGCCGAAACCCTTGCATCTCCAAGGATTTCGGCTCGTGGAGCATAGCGGATTCGAACCGCTGACCCCAACACTGCCAGTGTTGTGCGCTACCAGCTGCGCTAATGCCCCGCAACACAAAATAGTATAGCACGGTGTGGATGGGTTGTCAAGGGGGAAATGAAAATTTTTCACGAAATGGACGCAGAATGATGCTTCCGCAGCGCAAGCCGATGCGCTGAATGGTTGCGCGCGGTATAAAATTGTGCTATGATGGAAGCGAAATTCACAGGAGGAATGATGAACGCATGAAAATCAGCAAGAAAGACGCGCTAATGTGGTTTCGTTTCTTCGCGGAACTGCCGGAAGATGAGCCGCTGATGCCGCATCAGCAGGAGTTGGCTTGGGCCGTCATCAGCCAGATTGAAACCGCGGTGGACGCGCGCCACAAGGAACTGATGGCGCAGATTCCCGATTTGCACACGCTCGGCGGGCGGACGTACTTCGTCGGTGACCCGGCGAAATTTTCCAAGGGATGCACGTCCTGCCTGACCGGTACGGGACTGAGCGCCATCCGCCGGACGAACAAGTGCAACATCCGCTGCCCGTTCTGCTACAATTACGGCGAGTTGGATTGCCAAGAGACCATCGGCGAAGGGTTGTGGGAAATCGGCGGGACGTACTTCCGCGTGGAGGATATCGACCTGCTGCTCAGCACGTCGAACCGACCGACCGGCGTCAGCTACGTCTATCTGGAGCCGTTCATGGAAATCGAACTGTATCCCGATATCATCCGCAAGTTCCGCGCCGCCGGGATTCATCAGCATATGTACACCAACGGCACGCTCTGCACGGAGGAAAATCTGCGCGCACTGGGCGAGGCCGGGCTGGACGAACTGCGCTTCAACCTCGGCGCAACGTCTTGCGCCGACAACGTCATCCAGAGCATCGCTACGGCGAAGAAGTATATCCCCACCGTCGCGATTGAAACGCCCATGACGCCCGATTTTTACGAGCATTTCCAGCAGAAAAAGGATGCAATTCTGGCCACTGGTCTTGATTTTATCAACTGTGCCGAGCTGCACCTGAACCCCAACAATCTGCCGAACTACATCGGCACGCCCATGTACATGACGCGCCGCGGCTATGTATCGCCGATTTGGAGCCGGGAGATAACGTTCCGGCTGATGCGCCAATGCGCCGTGGAACATTGGGGGATTGTCGTGCATGACTGCTCGAACCACACCAAATTCGCGCGTGATTTGAACCTGCGGGCGAAGGAAGGCGGCTGGTTCGGCGCAAGCAGCTACCACAGCGAGTTTGACCAGATTCCATTCGAGGCTTTTTTGCCGACACTGGAGGATTCAGATTTCCGGTTTCTGGAGGAAGAGCCCTTGCCCAAGGGCTATCGGCCGGGGGATATTGTCCTGTAAGGCGGCGTGCTCAAGCCGACGGACAAAATCCATTCTATTGATAATGCGCTAAATCCGCCTGTGCAGCAGGCTTCCCGGAGTTTTCTACCGAAAACAGCGAAAAATTTCCGTCAAACGCAAAAAAGTGCTTGACAAACGCCCTTGCTGATGATATAATTTGTATCTGTCAGCAAGGGTGTTTCCTTCGCTGGCAGTCTGGAAGGAAAGAATCAGGCTTCTGATTTTGCGGCTCTGCGCCTGTAGCTCAGTTGGATAGAGCAACGGCCTTCTAAGCCGTGGGTCGGGGGTTCGA
>ERZ773264.302-NODE-302-length-74328-cov-5.378859_pt1 | contig 74328 bp, 63 predicted proteins | sample MGYA00511910_ERZ773264 | MGnify/ENA primary metagenome ERZ773264 (study PRJEB29015, sample SAMEA2737739) | human gut metagenome | biome: human gut; feature: human-associated habitat; material: faeces | place: China | collected 2012 ...
CGCAGCGGTGAAGCAATGGGAACAACCTTTACCGGAATCCTATTCGTTGGCGATCAGTACGTAATTGCTCACGTAGGTGACACTCGTGTATATCAGATTACTTCTGATATGAAGCAGCTTACAACGGATCAAACCTTCGTGGCTAGGGAAGTTAGCCGAGGAACGATGACTCTGGAACAGGCATTGCAAGATAAGCGCAGGAATATGTTACTGCAATGCGTAGGAGCTTCCGATATTGTGGAGCCACAGGTTTTAACGGGCAAGACGGTAAAAGGAGCCTATATGCTCTGCTCCGACGGTTTTCGACATGAAATTACGGAACGGGAAATGTATGAATCCCTAAATCCCATAAATCTAATGAATAAAAAGGCTATGCACAGCAATGCAAAGTACTTGATTGAGCAAGTCAAGGGCCGCCAAGAGAAGGACAATATCTCCGTGGTTCTGATTAGAGCAGAATAAGGGGTGGCGGACATGACGCATGTGGGAACAGTAATTGAAGGCAAATATGAAATACTGAAAGAAATCGGCCGGGGCGGTATGTCCGTTGTTTATTTGGCGAACGATACGCACCTCAACCGCAACTGGGCAGTTAAGGAAGTCAGGAAAAAAGGAAACGGGAAAAACGACGAGATCGTTGTGAACAGCTTGCTGGCTGAGGCCAATATGGTCAAGCGGCTAGACCATCCAGCGCTGCCCCGAATTGTCGATATTATTGATAACGGCAGTACCATCTATATTGTGATGGACTTCATTGAGGGTGAGTCCCTAGACAAAATTCTCAACGAGTATGGGGCGCAGCCGGAGGATAAGGTGATCGAATGGGCTATGCAGATTTGCGATGTGCTTTCTTACCTCCATTCTCAGAAACCGCCGATTATCTATCGGGACATGAAGCCGGCAAATTTGATGTTGAAACCAAATGGGAACATCAGCATTATCGACTTTGGCATTGCACGAGAGTATAAAGAACAGAATCTGGCAGACACTACAGTGCTTGGCACTAAGGGGTATGCTCCTCCTGAGCAATATAGTGGGCAGACAGATCCGCGGTCAGATATCTTTGCTTTGGGCATGACAATGCACCATTTGCTGACAGGCATCGACCCCAGAAATGGAGAACCATATGCTCCGGTACGTCAATGGAACCCGGAACTTTCGGAAGGTATCGAGGCAATTATCAACAAGTGCGTGGAACCGGCGGCAGAGAATCGGTATCAAAGCTGTGCAGAATTACTGGTCGATTTGCAAGACCCAAGCAAGGTAACAAAGGGATGGCGCAAGAAGTTAAAGAGGAGATTGTTCTCTTTTGTTGGTGCTGCTGCGCTTGCAGTTGTGGCCGGTATTGCAGGGCTTGCATTAAATCTGGCTGCGACGCAAGTGAATAACCAAGATTACGACCTGAAGATCAATTCTTCCGATCCAACGGGATATTATGAAGCTATCGCCATTTATCCAGCCCGAATAGACGCGTATAACAAGCTCATTGAATACTATAAGAATTATGGTGCAGAGAATGACAGCATTACCCGCATTGGAAATGAGATTGAAAAAAATGCTGACCAACTTGATACATCTCTTCCGGAAGTTGCCAAGCTGTACTACGACATTGGAAAATTATACTTTGCAGATTACGATGGCGCATTGAAGGCTAGAGCAGCTAATGCGAAGGGCTATTTTGAAGTAGCAGCAGGCGGTACAGTGAACTTTGACAAGAAGGGCATTGCTTCCTGCTATTATTCCATATGTAAGTTCATGACAAGCCAGAGCACAACTTCAGAACATGCGTTATCTGACTACACAGAACTTTTCAACGAGATTAGTCAGGCAATGAGTGTTGTCGAGAAAGCTGATGACAACGAAGCGAATTACGATAAGATTTCCCTCTACTATGTGACGGTCCTGCTTATCAATGACCAGTCCAAGTATATGGCAGGAGTGGGTTTTGACCAGCAGGAAGCATTGAGTATGATGGAAAGCGCCTACAAAAAGTCTGTAGCCATTACATCAACGCTTCCCTATGTTACTGATCTACAGGACAAAATCAAAAGCGACTATCAGACGTTTGTGACCTCTGTAAACAACAACTACAATGAGGTTGCTAAACGTCAGAATGGAGGCAATTAAATGGCTGAAACACTGTCAATGTTGTCAATTATCTCCTTCATAGTTGCTGGTGTGGCGCTTGCAGTAGCCATTTTCCTGTGGATATTCTTTAAGATTCCTCGTGTTATTGGGGACTTGAGCGGTCGCAATGCAAGGAAATCTATTGCAAGAGTTAGAGCTAGTAATGAAAAATCGGGAGATAAGTCCTACCGACCGAGTGCGGCAAATGCGGCAAGAGGAAAACTGACCAGCACAATGCCACAAACACAACCCGAGCAGGCGACGGAAGAAATAAAGCCTGTTGGAGATATGCCAGAAACTGGTTTGCTTGCCGAAAATAGAGCCAAAGGGACGGAAGAATCAGGCACAGAGCTATTGGCCAAAGAAGAACCAACAGGAGTTCTATTTGACGAAAATGCCACAGAACCGCTTACAGACCATCCCAATGGAGTCAAGCAGCACGTCGTCAGAGGAAAAAAGCTTCAGATGATTGAGGAAGTCATACTGATTCATACCGACGAGGTGATTGAATGAGTCGCGGGCGATATGAGTATCGGGTTAAAGAAATTCGCTGGTTATTCTGGATAGCTGTTGGATGCTTTGCAGCACACGCTATAAGTTACCTTTTGATGCCTGCGGCTATGAGGACATTCGAGAATAATGGATCTAAGGGATCACGGATGTTGGTGGGTTGCATATTTTGGCTTCCGCTATTATTAGGTTACATTTTAGTTATTCTTGCAAATTTGGAAAGAAAAACATTTATTCGCTCTCGACTAGATGGAGATATCTCCATGCAGTGCCATATGGGAGTTGTTACTTTCTTTTCAAATACTCCGGCAGTTATTGCCGATGCTACACTGCTGGCAGGAAGCATTGCACTGGTAATTATCTATTTCTGTGACGTGGCAAATCAATACATTACCTATGTAATGCTGGCGATTGTAAGTTTCTCATTAAATATGCACGGGCTGTTTAATGGGAGAATATATAAAACCACAAAATATAAACGAACGAGGAGAGTCGAAAATCATGAGTAATGCAAAGACAAGCATCTCTCGCAGATTTCTAGCAGCTTTACTGTCGTTTGTGTTGGTATTGGGCTTGTTGCCTACCTCAACACTCACGGCATTTGCTGCCACGGCGGAGCACCCAGATGCGATCACTGTTTCTGTTACAGATCAGGACGGTAAAGCCCTTGCAGGCGTGACGGTTGCGTACAGTGTTAGCTCCACAGCAAACGGAGATGATTATGCATCCGGAACCGTTACAACCGATGCAAATGGCTGCGTCGAGGTTTTGGCAAAAGATAAGTATGTTGCTGACGATCTTACCTTATCTGCAACTGCTGCTCTGACGGATTATGTATATGCTGACGGCAGCGGAAGAATTGAGGGGGCTGCAATTACTTCGGATACGCAGGACTTCGTAATTCAGCTTCGCAGCACCAAGATTCCTGGGGTAACGGTTGCTGCAAACAGCGGGCTTGTATATCAAAAAGGCACGGCACAGAGTTTGGTAACCGTAGCTGGAATTAATGAGCAGACTGATACTGTCATCTACAAAATTGACGGTGAAGATGTTGCCGAGCCAAAGCGGGAAAATGCCGGTACATATGCTGTTGAAGTAACGGTTCAGAGAGACGGTTATTCAGATTTTGTGTTCTCTGAGAATGTTACCATTGCGAAAGCGGAGATTACCGATATTGTTATTGCAGAAGTAACTGCTCCATACAATGAGAAAGATCAAAACATTGTGGCGCTGACAGGAAAATTCTTGAAGGACGATGATGTGCACTGGTATGTCAACGGCAGCGATACTGGCTCTGCTGAAATTCCGCAGGCAATCGCTGTCGGTAAGTACGCAGTTCGGCTTACAGTAAACCGTGGTGATAACTACGAACTCTTCGACAAAACCGTAAACTCTGAGATTGTACTCGGAAACATTGACCTTGGTGATTTGAAAATTACCGCCAACGAGCTCACCTATAACGGAAATGATCAGGAAGCGATTACTGTAAATAATCAGGGAGACTACACCTTGCAGTATCGCCTTAGCGAGACGGATACTTGGAAAGAATACGACAAGGCCGGAAACTCTGTCCCTATGGTAAAAAACGCGGGTGATTACACTGTTTATATTAAGGCTGTCAAGGATAGCTATAATGATAAAGAGTATCCCGAATTTCCGCTGAATGTTCACGTTGAGAAGGCAGAACAGAGTATTTCCTTTACCAAAGCAAATCCCTCAACGATTGCACTGAATGAAGATGCAAGCAAGAATGTCTATGATTTTTCTGCTGCCGGTGATAATCTGAGTGGCAAGGATATTGTGTATTCCTTGGTTGATGCCTCGGGAGAAGATGTTGCCGAGATTGATGCGACTACGGGCACTTTGACATTGAAAAATGCTGGAATTGTAACGGTCAAAGCGTTGCGCGAAGGAAATAATAATTACAAAGAAGCCAGTGCTTATAGCACGGTCACGATTGTTGCATCGCAGAATGGGCTTGTTGCCTTTACAGAGGCATCCGTGAACTACATTCTTGACGAGAATGGAGTGGCCTCCACGCAGAAGGCGGAAAAAAAGAATAAAGGTGACAACGGTGAAATATCGTACTCAATCGATCAGACCAATATTGGATTAGCGGTTGACACGAAAACGGGAAATGTTACTGTGACCGATTGGGAGAAATTGCGCAAGGCTTTGGATGGTACTCAAAGCATTGTGGTTACCGTTACAGCCAGTAAATCGGCTGGTACAGTGACGGAGATGGGATGGGAAAAACAGAGCTGGGGAGGATGGTTGTACAAGGAGGTTACCCGCGAAGTATATCCTGCAAGTTCTGCATCCTATACCCTGACGATTTCCTATGAGACTGCGCCTGATTTCGCTACAGCTTGCATAATCAGCAATCCTGATCCGGCGACCGGATGGTATAATGCGGATAATCGGGCGATTGTAACGTCTATTGATATTAGTAAATACAGCGTTTCTGTTGACTCTGTTTCCGATTTTGGAGATAAAAAGGAGATTAGTAAGCAGGGTACGGGTGCACATTATGTTTATCTGAAGGATGAGACTACGAAAAGAATCTGCAGAGGCATTGAGTTGAACATTAAGATTGACACTGTTAAACCCGATGCTGCCAAAATGAAGATTTCCTATTCGGAGTCTGTCATGGACAAGGTCCTTTCCGCGATTACCTTTGGCTATTATAACCCCAGCGTTACCGTTACTTTTACAGCAGAAGATGAAACGTCCGGCTTGAACTATCTTGACTGGAAATATACACGGCAGGGTGGAGCCAGCACGGCAAACCTTGCTGAAGAGAGCGGAACCCTGACTTTTGTTGATGGAAAAGCAGAACTAACTCTGACAGGGTCTGATGTGAAACAGTATCGGGGTAATTTGTCCTTTACTGCAACGGATAATGCTGGGAATACCAGTGATCTTAAGACGGATACGGATCATGTTATCGTTGTTGATACGATTGCCCCGACCCGTGAGGTATCCTACGCTGCCCCCAAAACAGAACTCGATGGTAAAAAGTATTTTGACGGCGACGTTGAACTGACATTCACCGTAACTGAAACCAACTTCTATGAAGAGGACTTTGCGGTTCGGGTATCCAAGAATGGCGGAGCAAAAGAACGGGTCTATCCGACTTGGGAAAAATCTGCGGAAGCAGATAATGTCTTCATTGGCAAGTACACCTTAACCGGTGATGGGGATTATGTGGTTTCTGCTGAATACAAAGATCGCTCCAGTAATCAGATGCAGGAATATCAGTCTGATGTGCTTGTTATTGATACGATCAATCCGGTCATTGAATTCTCCTACAATGAGGCAAAACAGGAGACAACAATCATTGTAACCGAGCATAACTTCCGTCCGGAGGATATCGTTGCAACGGTGACGGCAACGGATGTGAACGGGAACGAGGTCAGCAGCAATGATTTGAATGCCGAATTGCACTCTGATAAGTGGACGCACGATGGAGATACGCACACCTTTACGACTGCTAATTACATAAACGGTATCTACACAATCAAATTTGATTATGTGGATTTGGCCAAGCGGACTGGTACGTTCACAACGGATGCGTTTAATGTTGACCACGATAGCCCATCGGCTCCGAAAATCAGTTACAGTAAATCTCTGCTTGATACGGTACTCGGCAGTATCTCCTTCGGCTTCTACAACCCAGCAGTGGATGTAACATTTACATCTTATGATAGCTTTACGGGTGTAGACTACTTCACTTGGTCCTATGTGAAGCAGGCTGGTGCCAGCACTGTTAATGTTTCCGCTTATGAAGAAGCGAAGGTTGCTGCGCAGCAGGATAGTGCGGACAAGTCGAAATATACGGCGACAATTACACTTCCTTTACAGGAAGCTGAACAGCTTCGTGGCAGCATTGCAGCAACGGCAACCGACAAGTACAGCAATGTCAGTGAAAAGACAACTGATTCCGGTAAAGTGATTGTCGTAGACACGATTTCTCCTGCCATGACCGTGGAATACAGCGCAGAAAGCAATAAGGTCGGAACTACGCTCTATTACGGCAATGACAAGAGTGGTAAGGCAGAAATTATCTTCAAAGTTACTGAGGCGAATTTCTTCGCGGAAGATGTAGTTGTAAAGGTTTCAAGAAATGGTGAAACTGCCGCAGCTGTTTCGCCGTCTTGGACAGATGTAAGTGCGGATGAGCATATTGGAAGCTACACACTTTCCGGCGATGGCCATTATATTGTGTCTGTTGAGTATAAGGATCGTTCCAACAATGAGATGGCATCCTATACCTCTGATATGATTACAATCGATACCATCAATCCGGTAATCAATGTTGCTTACCAAAACAACATGAAAATTGATACGCTGAAGGACAATGATGGAAACAGTCGGGACTACTTCGACAAGACGCAGACGGCAGTTGTTACCATTACCGAACACAATTTCAATCCGAAAGAGGTCGATTTCCAAATTGTTGGAAAAGATGTCGCAGGCGAAAAACGCAATGTCAACGACCTGATTTCCATGTCTGAGTGGAGATCCAACGGTGATGCTCATGTTATCACGATCACCTATTCTGGTGATGCAAATTACACCTTTGATGTAGATTACAGTGACCTTGCGAAGAACGCTGCCGAAGATTATGCAGCAGATCATTTTACCATCGATACAGTAGCACCTCGGGTTACTGGCGTTTCCTACAGCACAAGCATCTTGGAAACGGTACTTTCTAACATTACCTTCGGTTTCTACAATGCAAAGATGACCGTCACCATCACAGCGGAAGATGATACAGCCGGTGTTCACAAGTTTGATTACAGCTATCTGACGGCTGCTGGGGTTAGCTCAGTCAACTCCCAGCTTCTGAATCAGGCTATAGATGAAGCTGATATCAAATACTCCAATGGCGGTAAAACAGCTAGCATGACCTTTGAGATTCCCAAGATGGTTCTCGGCAGCGACAACCAGTTTAACGGAACTGTGGAATTTGACGTCATTGACCGTTCCGGCAACATAGTTGAGCAATCTGAGAGTAAGCGTATTGTCGTAGATAATATCGCGCCTACTGCAACAGTTGCTTACAACACGCCCGTTAATGAGGAAAATGGCATTTCCTACTATGATGGCGACATCCACGGAACGATCACAATCAATGAGGCAAACTTCTATGCAGACGACGTTTCTGTGCTGGTTTCCAGAGATGGCGGTGCAGCACAGGCGTTGGCAACTTCTTGGTCTGACAGTAGCGTAGATACCCATGTTGGTACATTCACACTGACGGATGATGCGGATTACATTGTAACGATTAACTATCGTGATAAATCCGGCAACACAATGACTGAGTATCAGTCCAACCAACTTACAATCGATACAAAGATCGAGGAACCTACCTATACAATTAATGGAGTTGCGAAATCTGGAGACAATGGTGGCGCATACAAGGATGCTGCAAATATTGGCTTCAGCTTTGAGGATCAGAATTTCGATACGCAGACTGTTAAGCTGATTCGCACTCGTTTCAACGATACCAAGGATGTCACAGCGGAGTTTATCAAGGTAGGTCTTAACGACAAGGGTGGCTCTGGCTCCTTTGATATTGCTAAGAAGGTAGACAATGACGGTATCTATGTTCTGACCGTTACGATGAAGGATAAGGCCGGGCATTCTACCGAGTCGCATGTAAAGTTCACCATTAATCGCTTTGGCTCTGTCTACGAATATAGTGACTATTTGAGTTCCCTTATCAAAGATGGCGGGCAGTATATTGCTAAGAATGGTGATGCTGCAATTACGGATGACCTTGTCATTACTGAGTACAATGCAGACAGAATTGTGAGAGGCTCCCTGAAGATTGTAATTACCAGAGATGGTGAAACAATCGACACAAAGTTTGCTGCAAATCCCGAGGCCTCCGACAGCACAGCAATCGGCTCCTCCGGCTGGTATCAGTATGTATATACCATCAGCAAGGATAACTTCATTGAAGATGGTGTGTACAATATCACAATCACCTCTGAAGATGCCACCGGTAACACATCCACAAGTGTTCCTGACAACTCTATTGACAAAAACGGCGACAAGATCCTCGATGTAATGACCTTTACGGTGGATACTACTGCACCTGAGATTAGAAACATTGTTGGCTTGGATAAAAAAATTGTCAATGCGCAGGAGCAGCTTGTCAAGTACACTATCGTCGATGTCGGTGGTCTAAAACAGGTTGAGGTTGTAGTCAACGGCCAGACTGTGGATACAATTACGGACTTTGGCGATGATCTGAACAGCTTTTCTGGTGAGTTTACACTAAGTGAAAGCAATGATGCGCAGACGGTTCAGATTAAAGTTACCGATCTTGCTGGAAATATCACGGATACCGCATCTGACGACTTCAACCCGGGTGAACTGTATGTGTTCAACGATGTGATTACTGTTTCTACGAACTTCTTCGTTCGCTGGTATGCAAATACCGCCCTGTTCTGGGGCTCCATTGGTGGCGTTGTTGTCGTGACGGCAGCAATTTGGATTCTTATTGCAGCTAAGCGCAAAAAGAAAACCGAAGAGAAGTAACGTTCATTAACAAAAGGAAACCGCTCTGCCCGTGCTTGATGCACGGGCAGGCGGTAAGCCCTTTGTTAGAATTTGAATTATGAACTTTCATAGTTCAAATTGTGGCAAAGGATTTTTGGCGGAAGGGTTATGCAGTATGAATTCACTAACTACAAATGGAAAACTGACAGAAATGGAGTGCGGCGCAAATTTTGCGGTCATTCTTAAAGATAATGCCTTTTTCCTCTCTACAGAATATAAGGTACTTCAAAGTCAAAAAGATGGTTGCTTTGTAAAATGTATGAGGATGCTGTATAACGGGAAAACGGAATTATACTACTTTGCCGGAGAACTAAAGTCTCTCTCATCCCTGTTATCCACAATCGATGCCGAACGTTTCCTGACTGTTCTTTGCAATTTGCTTGGAGCAATTATTAATGTACAAAGCAATGGCTTTCTAACTTGCAGGAACATCGATGCATCCTTTGAGAGAATCTATATTGATCCTAATACTTACAAAGTAAACTTAGTATATCTTCCGCTTAAAGAGAACTTATTTGATGATGATACTGCATTCGAGAATGAAATCCGGACATCTTTGGTTAAGTTGATCGCTGGATTAGCCGCTTTATCGACGCCGAAAATGATGCAGGTTTCTGCTGACCTGCAAAACGGATCGTTGAATATGGAAAGCTTGTACGCCAAATTAAGTGGTAAGGTAGCTTCAGTTCAAAATGGTAGTGGCACACAACAAGGAAACAGTGCCGCCTCTGGTTGCAGGTTGAAATTCGTTGCAATGAATGCTCCTGCAAGGTTTGAGATTGTGGTGAATAAGAGTGTTTTCATGATTGGGAAGAAAGACACAAACGACGGAGTTATCACTTTTAATAAGATGATAAGCCGTGTTCACTGTAAAATAACCAGTAGCCGAGGCCAATATTGGATTACAGATTTACAGAGTTCTAATGGAACATTCATTAACCATGCAAGACTCCAGCCCAATCAACCATACGAGTTGAAGAACGGGGACATCGTTCGACTCGCAAATTCTGATTTTCAGGCTGTAATTGATTAAAGGAGATGACGGAATGTCTAAGGCGCGTGTAATCGTTGCGGATACTGATATAAACTACATCATTCCGTTACAGCTCAAGTTTGCAGAGGAGTTTTTTGATGCGATAGATTTAGAGATTATTTCCGATAGAAGCTATTTCGAGGAATTGTTTGCATCGCCGCAGAAAGCCGATATTCTTGTTGTATCGGAGGAGTTGTATGACACTTCCCTTCAACGCCATAATATCAGCAATATTTTCTTGATGACAGAACAGTATGAGGAAGGCCAGACCGCTGAATTGAATGTAAATCGGATATTCAAGTATACCAGTATCAAAGAAATTTTTAGCGAAATCACCGGAAAAAGTGCTGGTGCGCTGAAGGTTCAAACGGAGAGCCAGGAATCTAGAATTGTGTTGGTTTATTCTGCCTGCGGAGGCACAGGGAAAACAACTGTGGCAATGGGCATAAGTGCATCACTTACGAAAAATTATAAACGCGTTCTATATATAAATGCAGCTCGATTGCAGGTCTTTCAGCATATGCTTGAGAATCCATCGGCAATTACCGCTGCGGATGTGTATACGAAGCTTTCTGCAAGCACTGACAGCATCTACGAAAATATTAAACATGTAATTCGTAAGGAACTATTTAGCTATCTTCCACCTTTTAAAGCTGCATTGATGTCCTTGGGGCTACCCTACTCTGTTTTTGAGAGAATAATCATCTCAGCAAAGAAAAGTGGAGAGTATGATTTTATTGTAGTGGACGCTGATATTACATTTGACGAAAATAAAGCTACTCTGCTGAACATTGCCGACAAGGTTCTTATTGTTACGAAGCAAAATTTATCCTCCGTAATTGCAACAAATATTCTCGTTGCGAATATAAACGGAGCAAATACAGAAAAATACTCTTTCGTGTGTAATGACTTCGACAAAGAAAAGGACAACTCGCTGATTTCCCCAAATGTATCTGTAAAGTTTTCTATCGATGAGTATATTGAGCATTTCAGACATTATGACAAAATGAGTCCGGATGATTTCTCAAAAGAAAACAGTATTCAAAAGGCAGCGTTTTTGACTATATAAGGAGGAGCACAATGAATAAAGAAACAGCGATTATAATCTTTAATATTATTAAGAGAAATTTCACTGTGGATCTTGAGGTTCCGCTGGATATATCTGCTAATGATTTGGTAAACGCTCTGAATACCGCATATGATCTCGGCATTGATACTTCTGATATGAAAAACTGTTATCTGAAAATGGAAAATCCGATTTCCTTGCTCAAAGGCAACAAGTTATTGGCTGATTTTGGAATGCGCAACGGCAGTGTTATCAACTACACAGAATAGACGGGCAATATTATAGGTTGCAGATATACATGAATAAACATAAAAGGAGAAAAAGAGGCATGTATCTCGAAAACACTGTTACAAGTCAGAATAAATATAGAATAAATATTTTAGGTAATAACTTGTATAAAGAAGTTGAATTGCCAAGTGATGTGAAGCAGGTCAAGATTGGTACCGATCCGGAATGCTCGATTCGCATGCACAAAGATTTATTCTTTGATACCATCGTCTTAATTTTTACTCAAAATGACCATGGTTGGGCGGTGTCATGTTCTGATAATCTTTATATTGATACTGGAGATGTGCGTAAGCTTCTTAATTTGCCCTTAGAAAATGGTGCTGTATTCAGGGTTAAATATCAGGATTCATCAGCAGATGTTTTCACTATTGAGTACCTACTCGATTTTGAATCTGAAAAGAAAAAATACGAGAGAGCCATTGACATTTCAAATGTTTCAAAGTTGCAGATTGGTGTGTCTCCCGCTTGTCAGGTGGTTTTGAACAGCCCGTATGTGAAAGAGGACAGGATATCTCTAACAAAAAAACAGTCTGGCCTCGAATTAGAGGTTGAGAACACCTCTTATGGTGTGTACCACAATGGTGTAAAGATTGCCAAAAATTGCACTTTAAATAATGGGGATTTCTTCTCTTTCTCTGATTTTGCTTTCTATTATAAAAACGGAACTATTTGGACCGAAATAAGAAATGGTATATCGACTTCACTCCCTTATATAGATAATGTCACCCCATACAATTATCCTGCATTCACTCGGAATACGAGAATGCGCTTAAAAGTAAACACAAAGGAAATAGAGATACTTGATCCTCCAAGTAGGCCGGTGAGGCCCAAAAACAATATTCTCACTGCGCTGCTGCCTTCCATCAGCATGATTGTTGTTTCTGGTCTAATGGCTTTCATGGGCGGTACTAGTATGATCATTTTTAGTGCAGTATCTGCAATTATGGCTATTATTACTGCACTCATCGGTATTGTTCAAGCAAACAAAGATTTCAAGAATGAAACCCAGCAACGTATCGAAAAATATAACAACTATGCCAATCAAAAGCGGCAGGAAATAACAACTGTAAGAAACGAAGAAAGAGCTGCATTGGAATCCATATATCCAAATCAAGATAGCGAACAGAGAAAAATTTTTGATTTTTCCAGTGATTTATTTGATCGCCTCCCTTCTGATGACGATTTTCTCGCAGTTCGTTTGGGTACAGGCAATGTCGAGGCTGAAAGAAAAATCAAGTATAAGGAGCAGGAACGACTTGAAGTTGAAGATGACTTGCAACTGATCCCTGAACAAATATATAATGCAGAGAAAATTCTGGAAAACGCTCCTGTAGTGTGTGATTTCAAGGAGGCAAATGCAGTTGGGATTATCGGAAGCGATGATGCTAGGTTTTCTTTGTTTAAGAACATTGTTATTGATCTCGTGGCGCGTCAATATCATACTGATCTAAGATTGTTCTTTATCTCTGATAAGGAAAATAAGGGAAAACTCAGCTGGTTGAGATTCCTCCCTCATGTATATAACGCAGCTTCCGGCGTCAGGAATATAGTGTGTGACGACGAAAGTAAGACTCGTATTTTTGATTACTTATATAAAGAACTGTCACAGCGAAACAAAGAGAATGCCAAGCCGCATCTGATTGTTTTTTTCTATGATGACTGCGGCATACAGAGCCATCCTCTATCCAAGTTCATTGCTTCAGGAAATGAGCTTGGTATTACTTTTGTCTTTATGGCAAGGCATAAAGCAGATATCCCGATTGGATGTTCATATTTAATCTTTGCAGAATCCATGACGAAGGGAACATTAGTTAAATCGGAGAATAGAGAAGAATCTACAGACTTTACTTATAATCCTATCAGTAACGAAAATGCTCACAAGATAGTCCAGTTTCTTGCTCCCGTTTATACTGAAGAAATTTCTCTTGAAGGAACTCTAACACGAAATATTTCGCTTTTTGAAATGCTCGATATCATAGATGTCGATGATTTGGATCTGACTCATAGATGGAGTAGTTCTCAAGTTTCAAAATCATTGGCAGCACCCATAGGTGTTGCAAAAGCCGGTCTAATTTCACTTGATCTTCATGACAAAGCACACGGACCGCACGGTTTGGTAGCTGGTACAACAGGTTCTGGTAAGTCAGAAGCATTGCAGACATATATTTTGTCTGTTGCCACGCTATTCCATCCGTATGAAGTCTCGTTTGTAATAATTGACTTCAAGGGCGGTGGCATGGTCAACCAATTTAGATCGCTCCCTCACTTGCTGGGTGCCATTACTAATATTGATGGCAAAGAAATTGACCGTTCTTTGAAATCGATAAAAGCTGAATTACAGAAGCGTCAGCGTCTATTTGCTGAGGTGGATGTAAATCATATCGACAAGTATATCCAGAAATTTAAAGCTGGGGAAGCCCAAACGCCTATTCCTCATCTCGTTCTTATTGTTGACGAGTTTGCAGAACTTAAAGCTGAACAGCCGGATTTTATGAAGGAACTTATTTCTACAGCAAGAATCGGCCGTAGTTTGGGTGTTCATTTGATTCTTGCTACGCAAAAGCCATCAGGTCAGGTTGATGATCAGATTTGGAGTAACTCCCGTTTCAAATTATGTCTGAAAGTACAAAGCCAAGAAGACAGTAATGAAGTTCTTAAATCTCCGTTAGCTGCAGAAATAAAAGAACCCGGTCGTGCTTATTTGCAGGTCGGTAATAACGAGATTTTCGAGTTGTTTCAATCTGCATATAGCGGCGCTCCTTCTAAAATTCTTGATAGCACTGTTAAAGAATTTACTTTATACAGCGTGAATGAGACGGGAAAGAAAGCTGCGATTTACGCATGCAAGAAGAGAAAAACAGCCGGAACCAATGAAACGCAGCTTGATGCACTTGTTGCTTACATAGACGCTTACTGTGCAGAACATCACATTGAAAAGCTAAGCAATATTTGCTTGCCGTCCTTGGGAGACCGAATCGACTTTCCTGCAGAACCGGAGAAAGAGAATGGTCTTATTGCCATTGGAATGTATGATGATCCAGACAACCAATTCCAAGGCGCAGCCTCTATTGACATTGATCACAAAAACACATTTATTATTGGTTCTTCTCAGTACGGAAAGACTAATCTTCTGCAGGTGATGATTCGGAGCATTGCAGATACAAGAACGCCCTCTCAAGCGAACATTTACATCATAGATTTTGGCTCGATGGTGCTAAAAAATTTCGAAGACCTGCATCATGTTGGAGGAGTTGTTTGTTCTTCTGAGGATGAGAAGTTAAAGAATCTTTTCAAGCTGATGCTTAATGATATTGCAAGTCGGAAGGAGCGCCTGGTATCTGTAGGTGTCAGTTCCTTTGCCTCCTATGTGGAAGCTGGCTATAAGGACATTCCGCAAATTTACCTTTTCATCGACAATCTGACAGCACTTATCGAACTGTATTTGGAAGAAGACGATAGTCTTTTAACCATTTTACGCGAGGGTGTATCTGTTGGTATTTCTGTAATTGTTGGAAATGCCCAGACATCTGGCATCGGATATCGGTATTTATCGAATTTTGCAAACAAAATCGCATTGTTCAGCAATGATAGCAGCGAATACACAAATTTGTTCGAGCATATTGAGCTTACTCCAGACGAAAAACCTGGCCGATGTGTGTTAGAAATCGATAAACGAATGCTGGAGTGCCAAACTTATCTTGCTTTTACCGGCGAAAAGGAGATAGACCGAGTTGCAGAGATGCAAAGGTTTGTGAAAGTTGTAAATAGTAGAAACGGAAGTGAGAAGGCGAGAATAATTCCGTTTATCCCTGCTTTACTCGACAAAGATACACTGCAGCATGACTATGAAGCTGAAGCATCTGAATACAAAATCCCGCTTGGTCTCACCTATCTGGATGTGGCACCGTTCTATCTGAATCTGGCTCAACTTGGTTTGATAGGCATATGTGGCAAAGAGAATACAGGTCACAAGAACTTTATATCGAATGTTCTGATGTTTTTAAGCTCAATAAAAGATACTCACTCGTCTAAAGTTGCTATTTTCGACGATGTAACACGGAAATATAGTGCTTTCCAGACGCTTGATATTGTTGACACATATACCCTCAATATTGAACAGATCGGAACCGTGATCGAGACATGGCACGCAGAGCTTGCCAATCGATACACCAATTTGATGGAAACCGGCTCTATGGGAGAATCAAGCGATTTACTGCTTCTGATCATTCAGAATAATGATGCCGCAAAGAAAATCGGGGATGACATAGATTTAACGGAAAAGTTTACAGAGATTATGACGAGATACAGAGATATGAATGTTGCTGTCATTTTTGCAAACTATCCTAATTCCCCGATTTCCTATGATGCACCGGAACCTATCCGAATGATTAAGCAAGAACAGCATCTTTTGTTTTTTGAAGATCTGGATAACCTTAAACCTTTTGATGTTCCTTATGAAGACATAAAGGCAAATCGAAAGAAGGTTGGAATCGGTGATGCTTACTATATCAAGGACAACACTGTAACAAAACTAAAAATTGTTAAAACGCAGTAATTCTCTCTGGTAGTAAGTGGCAAATGCCGCTTTACTATAAAAACATTTAAGAAAGGAGGAACTTTCAAATGGCAGGACAAATTAGAATGTCCCCTGAAACTATGAGAACGAGAGCAACTCAGACTGACAAGCAGGCCCAGACCGTGCAGGAAGTCATTTCCACTATGGACAAGCTGCTCGCTACTCTCAAGGGGGAATGGGAAGGCGATGCGGTTAAGGGTTATGAGGATCGGTACAACAAAATCAAGCCGGCGTTCAAGAATGCGAAGGAACTGCTAGACGAGATTGCGAACAACCTCAGAGCTACAGCGAAAATCGTGGAAGACACCGACAAGAGCATCGCAAGCCAGTTCAGAAAGTAATTTTCAGACACATGGAGACAGCAGCAGGATGCTGTTTGCATATATGCGGCGTTCTGCTGCTGTCGAAATGTATATTTTCCCGACACCTATATTTCTGAATATACAATAGCTATTCGATTGATGGCTTTTACATAAAAGAACTATACGGGAGGTTCATCGCTGTGACAAAAACAGAGATCTATAATAACATTAAGTACAACGAGAATCTGGTCAGACAATATCAGCGAACCATTTCATCGTTGCAAAATAAAAATTCCAGCTTAAATTCTCAAATAAACGGCTGGAACAATCAAATATCGAGTTCAAATTTGCGAAGAAGTCAACTCCAGTCTCAGATAAGTGAATTGACAAAATTAAAAATTAAATATAAAACTCTTCAGGACAATTTTGCGAGCAGACAGTCAAGGAGATCTAATAAACTCACGCTCAATTTTGCACAGAAGGCGAATACTTTTAAGTTTCTTTCCTCATATGTGATAGGGATGAAGTCATTGTTGTCTGGCAACGAATATAAGTCGGCATATAATGGGCTATCGGCTGCTATGGAAACCATCGCAAAAAAAGTGAAAACGATTCAAATCGAGATTGATATCATCACCAGAGATATAAGTACTTTACAAAGCAGAATCAATGCCAATCAAAATGAGAGAAGAGCAACGCAGGAGAAAATCAATCAAACGAACGGTGATTTGGCATATCGGCAGCAGCGAATTGTGTACTGGAAAAACCAGTTGAGTTCTGCAACAGACTAAGGAGGATTGGTATGGCAAGTAAAGATTTAGTTGTTGATGATGAATTTTGCAAGCAAATGGGAAATTACTTCATGAAAAAGGGCGAAGAACTAGATCAGATGATATCTGATTATATTGCTGCCCTTCAAGATGTAAGAAAAAAAGGAATCATAAGCGGCGATGTTGCAATTGAACTAAGTTCTTATATTTCCTATGCAAGCAGGCTGAAAAAACAAATCGGAACTATTTCATCCGATGTGAACAAGCAAATTAACGCCTTTCTCACACGGGTCGATGATGCGGATCAGTATTTGTTTTAAGGAGTGCGAATCATGGCGGAGATAAAAATTAAAGCAAGCGAAATTGAAAATGCGATTGTAAAATTAAGGACAATAGTAACGAAGGCCACTTCCTCAAAGACTTCCCCACCAAGTATAGTTGGCGGCGGACAGTCAGTAAATGAATTGGAAGCGATTGCAGGGGTTTATAAGAACATAGATTCTAACTTTATAACTCTTGTCCAGAATACTATTTTATTTTTGTCCAATATCGAAGACAGTTTTGCATCGAGTGATCAAAAAGCTGGAAACAAAATGGGTGGTCAATAAATCCAGTATGAAGGGAGCTGATTTTGTTGTATAGAGACTTTTCCGAAAAGTCTAAAGAGAATATACTCAACATGGTTTCACAAGTTGAGAATGAAAAATTCTCCGATTTTACGGACTGGATTGGAGACAGATGGTATGATTTTGAGTCATGGATAGGAACTCTAAACATCAAGAAATATCTTAATGATGTAAACACATACCACAAAAAAGTCATTGATAAGAACAATGCTACGCAGAAAACTATCACTGACATCTTCAATGCAGTAAATGGTGTTGACAGTACATACTCAAGTATCTTTGAGAATCTAACGGCTTATTTAACAACATGGTATGACTACATTGTCTCTTTGTCCGACATAGTGACCCCAGGAAACGGGCATTTCAGCGCAGAATATATGGCAGACAAGTTAAAGCCCATTCTTTCTGATCTTGAACAATCACACATTGATTGTCTGCGTGACAAGATGGTTCAAGATGTTAACGGAGAACTTATATTTGATGAAGATCTGATATATGAATACATGAAGAAGAATCCAACAGAAATGACAGATGCGGAGCAAGCCCTTCTTCTCGGTATCATTTCACAGCTTAAAGATACTGTTGCGATTTACGAAACTCTAGCATCAATGGGTGATGATGAACTTGGTGCTGATATTCTTACATATGTTTCATGGCTGTCGGATTCAACAAAATATGATAGTTTTACCGCAGTAAGTGCTCACTATAATGAAATCTATGTTAACTTGTTGAATTATATGTCCGAACAGAGTAAGGATTCAAACACATTTGCCGCTTCTCTCGTGAATATTGGAATAGGCAAATCGGTTCTTTCTATTTTGGGCACTGAATATTCTGAGGATCTTGGAGACATATTTGGGACAAACTCCTTTGATGTCTACTTGGCTAAGTATGTTACTGAACATTCTGAGAATTATTTCCTCAAGTTAGAAGCAAGTGAAGAAGAAAGTCTCAAGGCATCCGGTAAATTTTCAAAAGTTAACGACTGGCTAGAAGATAAATTGCAAAAGAAGGGTCTTGCGTCTGAGGACAATAATACCACTTACTATGACGTAAACGGAAATATCATCGACAAGAAAGATGCACCTACATTCTATAAGCGTCAAATCACACTCGCAGAGATCAAAAAGCAAGTTCAGGCAAGCGCGAGCATATATAAAGGTACTTATGACCTGGGTGACTGGGGTGAAGCTAATGTCACCGTAGGTGAAGCGGAAGCCCATGCAAGTGTTTCTGCTGGACTTTATGTTATTGGTGCAGACGGCGAAAAGAAGTTCAGCCCTGGAGTTAACGCTGAAGTCGGAGCAAGCGTAACTGCTTTTGAAGCTGGATGGGAAAATCAGTTGTTGGGAGATGAGAATTTTGGCCTAAATGCTGATGCCAAGGTAACCGTTGGTAAGGCAGAGGCAAAAGCAGACGCAACTGCACAGATTTTCGGGTCAGATGGTAAACTGGATGCTCAGCTTGGGGCAAGTGCAAAAGCGGAAGCAATTGCAGCAGAAGTTGAAGGATCTGCCGGCATTAATGTTCTCGGCGGAGAAGTCGGTGTGAAAGGTAGTGTGAATGTTGGTATTGGTGCGCATGCAGATGTTGGATACAGAGATGGCGTTGTTAAGGTTGACATTGGAGCATCTTTGGGAGTAGGCGCTTCCGTTGCACTAGAGGTTGATGTGGGAGGCATGGTTGATACCATAACTGATACGGCTACTGCGGCTTGGGAAGGTGTAAAGAGTGGTTGGAAGGCCTTTACGAGTTGGTTCTAATCATACGATAAGAGCGCCAAAGGAGGTAACCAGAATGGTTAAGATCGGCATAATTTTTGTAATTGCGATTGTTTTGCTGGTAGTGTCTTTCAAAATGAAAACCGCCCTTCAAGATGAGAGCTCCCAAATGGACAATTACAAACAAACATTTGCAATTATAGATAAAGTTATTTTTTCCGATACAGGTAATGCAAAATACTATGTTACATTTATAGAAAACGGCAATAAAATCACAGCCCAAACAGACCACTATTCGTCTGAAACGAAAACTCTTAACCCAGGTGACGAGGTCAAAATCGGATATTTTTTTACAAAGAATGGAGCACCCAGGGCGGTTATACTTGATGAGCATTTGACGTTAGTTTCAAATGGTGTTCCGGGCTTTTACAAGTTCATCGCAATTGTTGGGCTACTGTTACTCATTGCTGCTGTCATAATGTTAGCAAAAGCAATATTATTCTAAATTAAAGGGCTCTTTTCGGCATGGATCTCTTGAATTTTAGAGAAAAAATGATATAATAATCTTAATGGAGGTACTCATTATGTTTACTGGATTGTTACCCATTGGTTCTGTTGTTGTCGTTGGTGACAGCTCAAAAAAAGTGATGATTATTGGCGTTTGCCAGAAAAGTTCAGACGGGAGATTGTGGGACTATAGCGGTGTCGTGTACCCCGAAGGATTCCTTGATCCGCAGAAGATGTTCTTGTTCAATAATAACCAGATTACACAAATCGCTGCCCTTGGATATCAGGATGCAGAGCAACTGGCTTTCAAGGAGAAACTTGATGTTGCAATTGCTAAGCTTAGAAACGGCGAAGAGGTAAAATAAAAAATGAAAAAAAACATATCAGCACTACTGATTGTCCTGTGCTTGATTTTCGCTCTTTCCAGCTGCGGAGATGCTAAAACCCACAAGTCATTTACCTTTACGGTTGACACTGGTGACAAGATCAGTATTGAGCTTATCACAACTGGTGGGTATGATATATCATCCAATTTGCCGTTTGAGATTTCTCAAAACGGCACAACACTCTCACAGGGAATTTTCATCAAAGCGAAACAGTATGAGAGTTATGTGGAGGCAGTGAACTCTGACGACAGCGCGAAGGTGATTGAGACAAGCACTAAGGATTCAAATCAATATGTATTTTGGTCATATAACGATAGTGAATTCAACATTGTTATCCTTGTTAGTGACTCAAATACAGGGATTCTCTTAGGCAATGTAGTTTCAGAAGAATCTGCGAGGGAATGTTTCAATAGATTGACCATAAGTCTTGATAAAGAGTGATTAAGCAGGAAAACAGTCTATTTATCTAAGCGGGTTGTTTTTACAGTCAATAAAAGAGCTGCCATTCTCAGCAGACGAGAATGGCAGCTCTTTCATAAAAGGTAAGACACAATTAATTGCACAAAGAAATTTTTCGTAAATTTAGATATTCTATGATAATTATCCTCATCGGATTATAATTACCGAAACCACGAACAAGAATATTACCTGTTTCTTGGAAGTCTTTCAGCTACTTTGTTAATGCGATGCCAGGATTTCCAGAACATCCACGTATACCGAAAGATTTATGATCTTGATAATGCTGAATTACATCGAAATTCAATTGTTTATTATGTTGCGTGTCATATGAGATTCTCCTTCATCATGACGCTATTGTACCATGCTTATGTGTATTTGGAATTTCTCATTTTGGCTTGTACTATTTATCTCCTAGCACCAAGCGGCCTCACTTAATCTTGTGGGGGCGCTTTTGCATTATTATAATGGGGCCTAATCTATTCACTAAAATCGTCAAAAATGATAATTGCCTAAATAGCATTAACGTTGCTTAATTCTTGATCCGTTTCTGAATATCCTCAATAGACGGTAGCTGCTTGCTCAAATTCTCCGGCAGGCTGCTTGTAATCTTGTATTCGCTGACGCCGATGGGCTTGGACATATCCTTCAAAGCGTATTCGGCAACGAGGTCGTTCTTGCTCTTACAAAGCAGCAGTCCGATAGAGGGGTTATCCTCCGGGTGCTTGATGATGCCGTCTACCGCAGACAGATAGAAATTGAGTTGTCCTGCGTACTCCGGCTTAAACTCACCGGTTTTTAGCTCAATCACCACATAGCAGCGCAGATTTAGGTTGTAAAACAGAAGATCAATATAGAAATCATCGCCTCCGACATTCAGATGATACTGATTGCCGAGAAATGCAAAGCCGGTACCAAGCTCTAGAAGCAGCTTAGTGACATCTTTGACCAAAGCGTTTTCTATGTCACGTTCGAGCATATCTTCGCTGAATGGGATAAAATCAAAGATGTACGGGTCTTTCATCGTCTGCACCGCCAACTCGCTCTGTGGCGAAGCAAGGCGGTGTTCAAAGTTTGATACTTTCCCAGCAACGGCCTGTCTCTCGTATAGCCTACTCTCAATCTGATGTATCAGGACATTCCTTGACCAGCCATTTTCAATCGTTTTGCTAAGATACCAGTTCCGCATTGTATTGTCCGAAAATTTATCCAGAAGAACCGTAGTATGACCCCATGGAATTTGTGCAACAGCCTGTTGCACAAATTTTTCATCAGGATATGTCGCTGCAAGCTTTGCCATGTATTTCAGGTTGCGTGCAGAATAGCCTGTGACATTTGGAAAGGACATATGGATGTCGGCAGCAAGATTCTCAATGAATTTACTGCCCCATGTCTTATGCTCGTTGACAACCTGCCCAATATGGTAATAGAGCATAATTAGTTCCTGATTTACATGGAGCGTTGCCTTGTACTGTGCCTCACGGATTTCGCCCTTAATATTTTCTACGATTTTAATGTAGTCGTTGTTGTTCATCAACATTGTGGAGTCCTCCGCTCTCTTATTTTAAAAATCGGTTTTGATATTCTTGATGCCGCAGTCGATAGCCTTGAGAGATCAGGGTATCACCTTTGAGTGCGACAAGATTGATGTCTGAAGATAATGTCTGTGCTATCTGATGGGTATCATATCCCCGTTCGGCTAGGTCAAGGAAATCGTCGTCTGGCAAGGAAATTTGAGCGGCAAATAGATTTGCTTCATATTCCATCCGATTGTTCCGCATATTGAATATCTCAAATTCTTTGAAACCACCCGCCTTCGTAGCCTCTTCCCTATGCAACAAGTCATGCCCAATTTCATGCAACAACACGATGTTCTCCATAACAGGATGCAGATCATTTTTAAGGAAAATAAAACGATTCCGCATTATCACCTTGTAGGCTCCTCGCTGTTCCTTGAATGGGTAATATCTCACCTCTATTCCCAAATCCCGTGCAATCCGGTTTGGATCACGAGTCCCGCACTGAGCCACAATGGAGTTTGCTTTTTGTACGATTTCCGAAGTGCTTACATACATCGGCTCCACCCCTTTTTAGTTCTTCCTGAGTATCATTCTATCACGGAATGTGTCCCATAATCGGGACTCAATCGGCATCTTCTTTAGAACGATACTTTTTCGGGGTGTACTTCTGATTCTTTTTCTTGGCGATCCAATAGGCTTCCTGAATGGCCTGCATCATCACATCCATATCTTCCTGCGCCATCTCGCCACCGGCAAAAAGGCCGGTTACTTCGTCGGTGAGCTGCTGCGCCTGCTTTGCGCCTCTGGAGCCGTACTGCGCTGCCGCTTGCGTCACAAATAAATCAGCAGACCCCATCAGTTCTCCGACAGGAACTTCAAGTGCTGCGGCCAGCTTTTCTGTTGCATCGTAACGGGGACGGGAAACACCTCCCTCATACTTTTGGATCATACGAGTAGAGATTCCGGAAAGCTCTGCGAGCTGCGCCTGTGTCAGCCCTTTACTCTCCCGGAAATGCTTGAGCCTTTCACTGAATTTCATATTCATACCCCTTCTGATGATTTTTGATATTTTTCTGAACACGAACTTTTATTCGTTATTCTCTGTTGACACGAACATCGATTCGTGCTATACTTTAGCCATAACACGAATTGAAGTTCGTGCTATTATAATACACCACGAATTGAAGTTCGTCAAGTGGTTTCAAAGAGATTCCGTTGTTTTTTAGGGGTGAAGAGGTTGAGCAGATCAATATTGCATTGTGATATGAATAATTTTTATGCCAGCGTTGAATGTATGCTTGACCCGACTTTGAAGAAATACCCGGTTGTCGTTTGCGGCTCGGTGGAGGAACGGCACGGCATTGTTCTCGCCAAAAACTACGCCGCAAAAGCCTTTGGAATAAAAACCGGCGATGCTGTATGGCAAGCGAAGCAGAAGTGCAGAAACCTTGTTGTAGTGCCTCCGCACTTTGAGGAGTACATCAAATACTCTAAACTTGCAAGAAATGTCTACCAGCGCTACACAGATCAAGTTGAGCCGTATGGAATGGATGAGTGCTGGCTTGACATCAGCGGAACAGACTATACCTTTGGTTCTCCGGAAAAGGTGGCAAATGACATAAGAGAAACTATCAAGTTTGAGCTGGGGTTGACCATCTCAGTCGGCGTGTCTTTCAATAAGATATTTGCCAAACTCGGCTCGGATATGAAAAAGCCGGATGCTGTGACGGTCATACCGAAAGACACTTTCCGAGACAAAATATGGGGACTCCCCGCAGCGGACTTGCTCGGTGTGGGACGGGCAACGCAGCGTGTATTAGATAGCTATTGCATTAGAACCATTGGCGATTTAGCTAAGACCGATCCTGACTTTCTGAACCGACGGCTCGGTAAAAACGGAATTGCCCTTTGGCAGTATGCAAACGGTAATGACCGATCCCGTGTTATGAACGCCGACTTTGTTTCTCCGGTTAAGAGCGTGGGACACGGAATTACTACCATCGAAGATTTGGAGAACGACGAGCAGGTGTGGCCCGTCTTTCTCGAATTGACGCAGGACATCGGACATAAACTCCGTGTCCACAAAAAGTGTGCGGATGGAGTCGCCATTCACATACGGGACAACACACTTTTTTCAAAGCAATGGCAAACGGCATTAGATATGCCTACACAATCCCCAATGCTGATCGCAAAAGCGGCTTTTGCCCTCTTTGAAAAAAGATACGACTGGAGGAACCCGATTCGCTCAGTCACGATTCAGGCAATCAACTTGGTGCCACAGGACACGCCCCGACAAGTCGATTTGTTTATGAACATCGAAAAGATTGAGAAAGCAGAAAGGCTCGACCAGTGCATTGAAACCATTCGCCAGCGGTTCGGCAAGAACAGCATCCGCAACGGTATTCTTTTTCAAAACCTCCGGATGCCGAGTGAAAAGCCTGAGATTACTATGCCGACCGGGGTGCTTTGTTAAGGAGGTCAGTATGATTAGTACAAGCAGTAACAAGATTGATGAAATTGTTGCGCCTGATGAGATCGAAACCTATGTTTCGATGCCGTCCTGTTTGTTGCAGGGGTGCAGTAATGATCTGATTATTTTCCGTGCAGATGGAGGAAACCATTTCACCCACTACGGTATTTATGAGGGAATGTTTCTTATCTTTGATGTCAGCAAAGATTTTAAGGACGGACACCTTTCCTGCTATCTGAACAATTCGGGCGATGATCGTCCTAAGTTCAAAGTTTCTGACAAGCCATTGGATGGCTACCGTCATTTGGGTAGGTTGGTTGCCAGTATGAAAAATTATGAGGTGTAGAGATGGAAGAAGAACGGCGAAAAGTGTATGTGGAGGTCGATGTTACCCACAGGACAGATGGGACAGCTCGACCTCAGAGAATTAAATTTGAAAATGGTGAGGTCTACGAGATCGACCGTGTAAAGTATTGTTGCAGAGCCGCATCGACGAAGGTCGGCGGCACAGGACTGCGTTACACGGTATTGATATGCGGCACAGAAACTTTCCTTTTTGATGAAGAAAACGGAAAGTGGTTTGTGGAAGGCAAAAACAGAGGAACTCTCTAAGGATGCCACCATTCATCAGCCCTGAAAGCGTTAAGGAACTTAATGAGGTGATGTGCGTGACAAATGATAATTGGACACCTATACCGATGTATTGCTCCAACTGTGGAGCATTGCTTTACGGATATAGAAATGATGAGGGGAAAATCAAGTATGAGTGCAAAAGGTGCGGAACCGTAGCGGTTCGAGTCCAAAAAGGACGACGACACGACAAGATTGACCTCTATGCCCCGGAAGGGCAAGTCCGGTACTATTGATCGGATAAAACTGAATACGGCAAAACGACGGAATGGTTGAGGTGAAACAGACTGCGTAATTCCATCTCCAGGTCACTTGCTTTGAACACTTCGGTTGGTTAAACCAAACTTGCTATGCAGATATGAGAGGCCACCGACAAGACAGTAAGCCATAGGCTTAGTCTGTCTTGCCGGTGGCTTCTTTTTTTCGGCAAGAACAACCGACCAAGGGCTTCCGGCAGAGAAATCTCTGAAAGGAAGCCTTTTTCGATGCTAAATAAGTGGTTCTGCTATATCGCTGAATATCCGTGATCTCTGAATTTTTGACTTTCACCCAAATTCAAAAATTCAAAGGAGATTACAAAATGGGAATCAATTTTGCATATGCGAGAAAAAAGTTTTCGGAAGCTCAGCAGAAGCTTCGGAAAGAGTACAAAGCTGTGGGGATGACAGATGAGCAGATTCTTGAGATGTATGAGTATGATCTGCATCAATTCAACAGGGATCTTGCCTACCAACGTCATACGCAACGCTTGGGCATCCTTGAAGAGCCTGACATGGAGGAAGAGGGCCACAACCCTTTACTGCATAAATTTATTGATGCTCTGGCTGTATATCAGCAGCCAACTGAGGATGCTAAACTCTGGTGGCTTGATGAGATCGAGGACGCTGATCTAATAAAAAGTCTAATGCGGCTTACGGCTGATGAACTCGATCTAATTGATATGCTTGCATTCGGCGGTTACTCACAACGGGAGATTAGCGAAAAAACCGGAAAAAGTCCCACTGCAATATGTCTGAAGCTGAAGACGATTCGAAAAAAGTTAAGAAAATCCGAATAAGGCTTAATTTTTTCCCTTTCTCGTGATCTACCACTTGAGGAGGTAAATCTCCTACAACGAGAAAGTGAGGAAACAAATTGTCGATGGATAGCAACTGCAAGGAAATGGAGATTTGCCTTTGTTCTAAATGCGCGAGTGCCTTTTACGATATTCCATCTTACAAAATCATGAGGAAGGACCCGTATCAGGTTAACAAGGATCTCTGTACTTACTGCAACAGCCGCTTTGGTTATGACTTCCTGATCTCCAAGCGGGCAAATGTACAAAAGCCCGGAAAGCATGTAATTCGCACATTGGAAAGTGGGGGCGAAAATGAATAGCATTATAAATGAAAAGCGACTCTTTTCAGCCCTACGTACTGTGTGTTCCCTAAATGAGGTGGAATTATGCAGAATCTGATTTCGAGAAAAGACGCCGCTGAGATTTTGGGAATCAGCGTGAAAACGCTGGATCAAGCAAGGCTCAATGGCCTGATTGCCTATGTGCAGTTCGTTGACAACGGCTGTGTCTACTTCACGGAAACTGCGATTGATGAGTATATCGCAAAATGCACCCACAGGGCAAAGCCATCTGCGCCGACACGCTCCACGTACAGAAAGCGAAGGGGCGAATAAGAACAGGAGGACACTAAATGGCAAAACGGAAACCGCTCCTTCCGGACTATGGAACCGTGCAGATAAAGGGGAAAACCTATTTTAGAACCCGCCTCAGTGATGACGATGGAAATCGAATCTCATTGTATGCCGATTCGCGCGAGGAGCTCTACAAAAAGGTCGTGGAGGTTGAAAAACAGATTGAAAACAAAACCTTCCGCAGAAGCACCCCCACGGTAAGAGAATACTGTGAAAAATGGCTTCTTATGAAATCTGCCAATGTTCGGGAGACTACGATGATTGACTACCGCTCCAAGGTAAAGAACCACATAATAAAACCGCTTGGCGATATGAAGATGGGAGATGTAACCGCAGACGATATTCGACTGGCAATCATACCGGCCTCGAAGCTTTCATCCTCTGTGTTTAAGTCAGTCAATGTTCTGTACAAATGCATTTTTCACTCTGCCCTTGAAAGCAAGGTAATCGACAAAGACCCCACGATCTATCTATCACCGGAAGGTGGTGGGGTCCCTAAAAAGGACCGAATTCCACTTCCAGATGAACAGGTTGAGAAGCTGCTCCAGGCAACGAAAGGGCTTCCTCCCTATCTTTTCGTCATGTTGGGCTTGTATGCAGGCCTCCGCAGAGAAGAGATTCTTGCCCTGAAATGGGACTCTGTCTACCTGGAGTTGGACGCACCATATCTGACTGTTTGCAGAGCGTGGCATACGGAGAATAATCGGCCTGTTATCCTAACAGAGCTGAAGACGAATGCGGCAAAGAGGAGCATTCCACTTCCTCCACGACTTCTTGAGGCGCTCAAAGAGGCGAAGGCATCTTCTACATCAGATTATGTTATCGCCAATAAGGATGGACAACCTCTCACATATACGCAGTTTAAGCGTCTTTGGACCTATATCACAACGCGGACGGCGAGACCTCGAAAGGCAAAGAAGCTTGTCGGAGGAAAGTATGTGAAGTATACCATTTACCCCGTTCTGGGAGAAAAGGCGCGCAACAACGGCAAGGTAGTCTATAGCTTAGACTTTGAAGTGACACCGCATCAGCTTCGGCATACCTATATCACAAACCTGATCTTTGCGTCTGTAGACCCCAAGACAGTTCAATACCTTGCCGGCCATGAAAACAGCAAGATCACTATGGATATCTATGCTAAGGCAAAATACAACCGTCCTAAAGATGTTGCACCTATGCTGGAGCATGTTTTTAATCAGTGGAACGAGGCAACAACGAAGTGAAAGAACGGGGGCGGGCATTGCTTAAGCCCGCCCCCCTTGAAGTAAAAGGAGAATTACAATGGCAAAGAAAAAAGTTATTCCGGAGTACGGCAAAGTCAAGAAGAACGGAACCGAGTATTACAGGACGAGAATTCTGGACGCAGACGGAAAGCAAGTTGATATCTACGGTAAAACATGTGAAGAGGTCTACGATAGAGCACAGGTTGCCTCCAGAGCGGTAGCTGATGCTATTTTCCGCAAGAACAATCCGACTGTAAGAGAATACTGTGAGAAGTGGCTTAAGATGAAATCGGCCACAGTCAGGCCGAACACCCTGGAAGGATACCGAAAGGCTATGGAAAGGCATATTATTGCGCCCATTGGAGATCGGTATATTGATGAAATCACGGCGGATGATTTGAAAATGCTTATGGTTCCTGTCTCGAAAATGTCTAAGGGCCTCTATGGAACAGTCAATATGCTCCTGAAATGCGTTTTCTACTCAGCAGTAGAGAGTGATGTAATTAAGGATAACCCCGCAGCGTGTATCAACCCGCGTGGCGGTAAGGCGAAGAAAGAGAAAGTGGCTCTCACAGATAAGCAGATTGGCACTTTGCTTGATACAATTAAAGACCTCCCCCCTTACCTGTTTGTAATGCTTGGACTGTATGCTGGTCTCAGACGCGAAGAAATTTTAGGTCTGCAGTGGGACTGCGTACATATTGATGAAGACATCCCCTATATTTCGGTTCGCAGAGCATGGAGGTCTGTTAAAAACCGCCCTGAAGTGACAACGCTTCTGAAAACTCCTGCGGCAAAGAGAGACATCCCTATCCCACAGCTTCTTGCTGATTGTTTAAAGGCTGAAAAAGAAAAATCGTCTTCTGATTATGTAATCTCTGACTCAAATGGTGAGCCGCTGTCAGACTCTCAGTTCTGCAGGCTATGGCACTACATTACAGTCCGCATGGTTAAGGAAAGAAAAATCTATCGGTATATCAATGGCGAAAAAATCCACCACACCATTTCACCTAAGCTTGGTGAGAGATGCAGAACGGACAAGAGCATCTACTATACACTGGATTTCAATGTGACACCACATCTTCTCAGGCACACTTATATCACGAATCTGATTCATGAAGGTGTTGACCCGAAAACGGTGCAGTACTTGGCCGGACACGAGAATAGCAAGGTGACTATGGACATTTACGCAAAGGTCAAATATAATAAGCCGTGGGAACTGGCTGCGGTAGTAAACGAAGCCTTTCAACCTTCAACAGAATACAGGGAGAACCCTGCTTCTTAGATGGGTTAACTCATAGGGGAAAACGGGAAGTGAGTCTGCGAAAAGCCTTGAAAGCACTGGGAAAAATGCAATAATACTGATTCAATACGGCCTCAAAGCCGCTCGTCGCGCTCCGCAGTTCAGCAAGCGCTGATTTCTGCCGATTTTACAACTTCAAAGCAATCAAAATCCCGGAAAACTCTCGTTTTCCGGGATTTTCCTATATCTGCAGCATTTGTTCTGTTTTCGGAAAATCTGATGGAATTTGACAAGGTTTGACGTGTTTTTTACATGTTAACGATGGGCTAAATGCCGTTTTTGACCCCGAAACTGTTAACGGATGGGTTAATTTTCGGGCTGCTCATGTGGCCACTCGGAGCAGATCGCCTCTGCATAGAAAATGAATACTGCGCCCCGCCTTTTCGGAAATAATGGCTTTGGCACGGTTTGAAACGGTTTGACCAAGCCGAATGAACTTTATCTTTTTTCGCAGGGCAAATGCCGCCGCAGAATTGATAAACGGAACGCAATCTGTTATGCTGTCCGTGTAAGGAGGGATGACACATGAAACGAAAAACCTGTACCTTGTATCTCAGCTGCGAGGAATACGGTGTGATCCTCGACGCACTTATTCGCTTCAAAAACAAGCTCACCCGACAGGGGCGGTACACCGACATCGTAGATGAAGTTATCCTTGCCCTGCTGGATGCCAAGACGAAGCGAGTCTACATCTGAATATCGTGTACATAAGGAAAGCCGTGTAGCTGTCAAAAGCCACACGGCTTTTTCTATACCCGGCATTACATAGCTGTCCGCCATCGCCGCAGACAGCTAAATTTACAGACAGGAGGAATCCCAAAGTGGCGAATTGTAAAGTGATCGCCGTCGCCAACCAAAAGGGCGGCGTCGGCAAAAGCACCAGTGTCTACTGCATCGGTGCGGGGCTTGCCATGGACGGCAAACGGGTTTTGCTTGTGGATGTTGACCCGCAGGGTGATCTCACCAAGATGCTCGGTCAGCGCAAGCCCCATGAGCTGCCTCATACCCTGGCGGAGCAGATGAACGCTGTTGTGCAGCACAGCGCCGAGCCGGAGCACCCGGAAATTTTGCACCACCATGAGGGCTTTGATTTTATCCCTGCCAACCGCAGCCTATCGGCGGTGGAGGTGGGGCTGGTCAATGTCATGAGCCGTGAAACCGTGCTCAAACGCTATCTGGACGGTATCAAGAAGAATTACGACTATGTGCTGCTGGATTGCCGCCCGTCGCTGGGTATGCTGGTCATCAATGCCCTGTCGGCTGCGGATCATGTACTCATCCCGGTGCAGGCGGACTATCTGGCAGCCGAGGACATGACGGAGCTTGTGGGCACGGTGCATAGCATCCGGCAGCAGATCAACCCCAAGCTGAAAATCGGCGGCGTATTCCTGACGATGGCGAATGACACGAACTTCCGCAAAGACATTGTGGCCGGGGTAAAAGAAAACTTCGGCAAGCACCTGCCCGTACTGGATGCCGTCATTCCCGCTACGGTGCGGCTGGCGGAGATCAGCACGGCAGACAAGAGTATCTTCCGGCATGAACCGCGCGGACGGGCTGCCGCAGCCTACGGTGCGCTGGTAAAGGAGGTGGAACGCATTGGCGAAAAGCAACGCATCCGAGATGCTGACATCACTCGATAGCCTGTTTACCACGCAGGAGCAGCGGGACGAAGCCAAGCGCGACAGCGTGCAGGACATACCGATTTCCCAAATCAGCGATTTTCCTGAGCATCCCTTCAAGGTAAAGCAGGACGAGGCCATGTTGGAAATGGCGGAGAGCGTGCGGCAGTACGGCGTCTTGGTGCCGGGGCTTGTGCGGCAGCTGGAGGACGGCAGCTATCAGATGGTGTCGGGACACCGGCGCAAGCTGGCCAGCGAACTGGCAGGGCGGGACACGATCCCCTGCATCGTGCGCGACCTCACAGACGATGAAGCCGTTATTATCATGGTGGACAGCAATCTCCAGCGCGAGCGCGTATTGCCGTCGGAAAAGGCTTTTGCGTACAAAATGAAGCTGGATGCCATGCGAAGGCAGGCGGGTAGACCGAGTAAAGAAAATGGTGTCCCACTGGGACACCATTTTCAGCAAGGAAAGTCAAGAGAGATTTTGGCAGACAATTCACCGGACAGTAATACACAAATCCAGCGCTATATCCGCCTCACCAACCTCATCCCGGAAATTCTGGACATGGTGGATGACGGTCGGATCGCCTTTCGCCCTGCGGTGGAGCTTTCTTACCTTACCGAACAGGAGCAGAGCGCGCTTTATGACACCATGGGACGCGAGGACTGCACGCCGTCGCTTGCACAGGCCATTAAGATGAAGGCGTTCAGCCGAGACGGAAAGCTGACCGATGCGGTGATCCTGTCCATCATGGAGGAGGAAAAGCCCAACCAGAAGGAACAATTTCGGATACCCAAGGAGCGTATCAGCAAATATTTCAAGCCGGGGACGCCCGCACGGACTATGGAGGATACGATCATCAAGGCACTGGACTATTACAGAAAGCGGCAGCGGGAAATGGAACGCTGAATCTTCCGCCCAGGGGAAAGTCTGCCCATCGGACAAGCTGTGTGCCAGGGCCGGTTTTTCCGCTCCCCCCTCTCCACACCTCACCCCCTTCCTACCGGCTGTACCGGCTGAAAAAGAGATTATCTCACAAGTCCATATCGTACAGAAAGCAGCATCCTTTTCCGGATGGTGCTTTTTATTTTTACTCTTAGGAGGTCTAACAAATGAAAAAACTCTATCGCAGAAGCATTTCCGGGCTGTTGGCTCTGCTGATCTGCTTCACCGCCATCCTCGGCAGCGGCATGACGGCCTATGCCGCCGCATTCACCGGAGAAACTGCGGATTCGTACTCGGTGGCATTCCCCAGAGACGGCGACGCCAATCTGGATTACAGCGGCACTTGGGGCCACGACGAGCTGCACTACATGAACGGCTGGACATCCGGCGAGGCAACATGGATGACCACGCTGCACACCATCGGCTCCTTCGACGGCCCGGCCTGCTACTGCATCGAGCCAGGCGTTCCCCGAAACCTGTACCGTTCCTACGAAAGCTATGGGGAGGACTATTGGGACACCTTCCCCGCCGAATATAACCGCACCATTGATGGCCGAACCATGAAAACGCTCCTTGGCCGCATCATGCAGTACGGCTATCAGGGAAATCTCTCCCTCGACTGGCGCTCTCAGAACAAGGCCGACGCCGACAAGCTGGCCCACATGATGGCCACGCAGGTGCTGGTGTGGGAAACGGTGGTCGGGGAGCGGGATGCGGACTTCAATCACGTTGACCCCGGCAGCGCCGATGCCGTGAAGTCCGTCTACCGCACCTCCCATCCGCTCTATAGTCGGTTCTCTGCCTACTACGACAGCATCGAGGCCAGCGTGAAAAAGCACACCGTCGTCCCCAGCTTCATGGACCGCAGTGAGGAAGCTGCACAGACGGTTGAACTGAGTTGGGACGGCGGCCGATACACAGCTACCCTGACGGACACCAACGGCGTTCTGGGCGAATATGCCTTCTCTTCGGCCCAGTCGGATATGACCTTTGCAGTCGATGGGAACGACCTGACTATCTCTGCCGAGACGGCTTCCGCAGATGGTGTGACCATTACTGCCGTCAGAAACAACACCCGGCAGGGCGTGCTGGTCTGGAGCGACGGCCACTATGGCCCAGACGGCACCATGCAGGATGTCGTCACCTTCCGGGATACCGTCAGCGACCCCATGTACGCCTACCTGCACCTGAAGGTCGGCTATGGCAGCGTCAAGATCATCAAAACCAGCGAGGACGGCGAGGTGTCCGGCATCTCCTTCACCGTTTCCGGCAACGGTACGGAGCAGACCGTGACGACCAATGCAGACGGCGAAATGCAGCTCGATGATCTCCGCCCCGGCGTTTACACCGTAACAGAGCAGAGCAATGACCGGTATGAACCCCAAGAGGTGCGCCAAGTGACCGTGATCTCCGGTCAGGTCGCCACCGTGGCCTTCCACAACATGCTGAAACGGGGCAGTCTGGAGGTAGTCAAGACCGCCGAGGACGGCCTGAACGAGGGCGTGAAGTTCCATCTGACCGGCACCTCCCTTGCAGGGCTTTCGGTGGACGAATACGCCGTGACCGGCAGCAACGGAAAAGCGGTGTTCTCCAACGTGCTCATTGGCACGGACTACATCCTCTCCGAGGTGGATACGGGCATCCGTTATGTTGTCCCGGAGGACCAGACGACGGCGGTGGAGTGGAACACGGTCACACAGGCAGAGGTCCGCAATGTCCTGAAAAAGTGGAGCGCCACCGTCACCAAGTGGGACGCCGAAACGGGTCTGCCGCAGGGAGACGCAACCCTTGCCGGTGCCGTCTATGGCGTTTTCAGAGGCGAGGAACTGGTGGACACCTACATCACCGACGAAAGCGGCCAGTTTACCACCACGGATTATGTCTGCGGCAATGATTGGACCATCCGGGAACTCTCCCCCAGCGAAGGTTATCTGCTGGATGATACCGTGTACCCGGTCGGCGCAGAGCCGCAGCACTATACGGAAGAATATAATCCCATTGCGCTGGATGTGACCGAGCAGGTCATCCGGGGCGGCGTGAACCTCACAAAGGTGGACAAGGACTACCCGGAAAACAAGCTGGAGGGAGCCGTGTTTGAGGTCTACCGTGACAGCAACCGCAATCAGGAACTGGACGATGAGGACGAACTGCTGGGCACGATGGAGGAACTGGGCGGCGGCGAGTACGCCCTGACCGGTCTTTGCTACGGCGGCTATTTTGTAAAGGAAGCCCAGGCCCCGGAGGGCTTTTATCTGGATGAAAACGCCTACTATTTTGCCATCACCACGGACGGCGAAACCGTGACCGTGGAAAATGAAGCCGGAAAGGGCTTTGTCAATGCGGCGCAGGTGGGGTCGCTCCGGATCGTCAAGACCTCCTCGGACGGAAAGCTGGAAGGATTTTCCTTCCGTGTTACCGGGGCCAACGGCTATGACCAGGTGTTCCAGACCGATGCGGAGGGCTTCATTCTCGTCGAGGGCCTGCGTATCGGGGACTACACCGTATCCGAGGTGCGGGACAGCAGTTCGGACGGGTATCTCCTCCCCGCTGACAAGACGGCCTCCGTTTTTGAGGGAGCCGTAACGGAGGTGGAGATGCACAATGAAAAGAAGCCCACGCCGAAGGTGCCGCAGACAGGAGATAGCAGCCATGCGGCGCTGTGGCTGGCCCTGCTGGGCCTTTCCGGCATCGGCGCTGTGACTGTGCTGCTGATGCGCAAGCGTAAAAAATAAGCGCCAAGGGGCGGCCAGATCGGCCGCCCTTTTTTCTATGGGAAAGAAAAGTTTTTCGGCGTGAACCAACAATAACAGGATGGTATTTGTGAATAAATGGCTATACTGTTTGTGTGCCATCTACTCAATTGTTTCGTATTCACTTGACAAGTTTCAGTTTTAACGGTACAATTAAGAAAAAGTGAAACAAAAGGCGGAAGCGAAGGAGTCTTTCTGATATGCTATCTTTCCTTAAATTAGTATTCGGCCCCGATATTACAGTGAAGGGATTCGACTACACGGATGACACGCCCTACTATATCAAGGACGGATATACCCCCCAATTGTTAAGTTGGGGAGACCATGCGTGTGTTCTTTTGAAGCCAAATGGCTCTTCTTGGCGATTGCCTACATTAAAAAAGCAGTTGAAGAAGTTTCAGGAACTTTGTTCTCTTCCCTGTGCACTGTGCTTAGACAACCTGTCTGCGTTACAACGACGGAGTATGCTGGAAGAACACATCCCGTTTGTGTCTCTTTCGCAGCAGGTGTACCTTCCGTTTTGGGGGTGCGCTTTTCATGAGCAATTCAAGGCGGACGCTGCCATTATGGCAAAAATGGCACCCGGTACACAGCTTGTATTTCTATATTTATACTATGCAGAGAATACTGGGTCCGTAAATCTGACACAGATTGCAAAGGCACTTTCGCTCTCAAAGGCGACCTGTACAAGGGCAATCAATGACCTCTCTGCTTCGGGTCTGATCTCGCAAACAGCAGAAGGCACGAATAAATGGATCACAACGGCATACACCAAATCAGAACTTTTGGAAAAAGCATACGGGCGACTGAAAACGCCTGTTGATCGAATTCTTTACGTAAAAGGAACCGCCCAAATCGAGCATCCAATTGCAAGTGGAATACGGGCGCTGGCACGGCAATCCATGATTGGGGTAAACGATCAGGATGGTGCTATTGCGATTTCCAAAAAGGAGGCGGCAAAAATCCCAGCAGAAGATATCTGCACAAAACAGTATTTTGAAGACTTTGGCGGTGCTGTTATTGAAGTGTGGTCCTATGACCCGATCATTTTGGAGAGAGACGGCTGTGTAGATGACATTTCATTGCTGCTCAGCATGGACAACGACCCAAACGAACGAGTTCAGACGTGCTTGGATGAAATTCGGCAAAAGCACGGACTACCAATCAAAGAGGAAGAATAAAGGAGAACGAAATGGTAAATGGCATAGATATATTCCGAGAGCACTTCAATCATTTTAAGGAGCAATATACTGTAATTGGAGGCTTTGCCTGTGATCTTCTGATGAACGATGCAGGACTTGATTTCAGGCAAACCGTTGACATCGACATGGTGCTGATCGTCGAGGCTTTAACGACAGACTTTGCAAAAGCCTTTTGGGCTTTTATTGAAGCTGGTGGCTATCAGGCCAGGCAACGCAGTAACGGTCAACCGGAGTTCTATCGTTTTGTGGACCCAACGAACCCTGCTTACCCCAAGATGATTGAATTATTTTCAAGGCCACAAAGCAATGTGGTCTTGCAGCCAGATACACACTTGATGCCGCTGCATATTGATGATGAAGTTTCCAGCTTGTCAGCGATTTTGCTCAATGATGATTATTACCACTTTCTTCTGGATGGACGAACAGTTACAGATGGTATCTCCATATTAGATGCTGAACATATTATTCCGCTGAAAATGAGAGCTTGGCTGGATTTGAAAAGCAAGAAAGCAGAAGGAATCCATGTAAACGCACGTGACATCAAGAAACACCGTCTGGATGTGTTTCGCCTGTTCCAACTTGTACGGGAAAATCAGAGAATACCTGTCCCGCAGTCTATAATGGAGGATATTACTCGGTTTATAGCACAAATGCGGCAGGAGGACATTCGTTTAACGGATATAGGTATTCGCCGCTCGAAAGACTCTATTCTGGATATTTATAGTCAAATGTACATTACAGAATAAAAGCGCCGCCCCCATGCTGAACATTCAGTGTGGGGGCAGTTTCATGGAGTGGAACAAATCGTCGCAGTGTCGGTCTTGTGTTTGCACTCCTGCATTTTCAAAGAACGAATCCCAAGGGGGCGGCCGGATTGGCCGCCCCTCTTTTACATACCGAATTGAAAGGAGACGGAATGGGTATGAGCAATCAAACGGAAGAAAAGGATCTGTTCCATGCGGTATCCCTGTCCGGCGGTAAGGACAGCACCGCTATGCTGTTGCTCATGGTTGAGCGAGGGCTGCCGATCCATGCGGTCCTGACGGCAGATACGGGCATGGAATTTCCGGAAATGTATGAGCATCTGCAAAAGCTGGACGACTATCTGTTTGCAGAGCGAGGGCTGCATCTGACGTGGCTGCGCCACCCAAAGGGCTTTGAGTGGCTGATGTTTGAGGAAAAGAAGCAGCGATCAGCCAGCATTGAAAACCGGCAGCGGCTGGGTGTTTCTCTATACGGAAACGGCTGGCCCGGTCCCCGTGTGCGCTGGTGTACGGGGCAGCTGAAAACGCATCTCATCCATAAGGAGATCAACCGGCTGAAAGGACAATACCGGGCCGTGAGTTATGTGGGTATCGCCGCAGATGAGCCGAAGCGCATCAAAAGCGAGCGCTATCCGCTGGTGGATTGGGGAATCACGGAGAAGGAAGCCCTGCAAATCTGCTATGACCGGGGTTATGACTTCGGTGGGCTGTATCAGATTTACCACCGCTGCTCCTGCTGGTGCTGCCCGTTGCAGGGCATTGGGGAGCTGCGAAAGCTCCGGCAGTATCACCCGGAGTTATGGGAGCGGCTGCGGGAAATGGACAAACGTGCGTTGGCACAGTTCGGTCCCGGCCCGCTGGGACAGTTCAAAAAGGATTGGACCGTTGAGCGGTTGGAGCAGCGATTTGCAGCGGAAACACAGCAGCTTTCTATTTCATCCTTACAGAAGGAGCGTGAACGATGATGTATCGAGAACCAAGTGATTCCCCTTGGGGCGTTGTTGTGCGGTGCGATACCCTTTGCACCGGTGTGTATAGCGTGTCCACGGCAGGCCACGGCGGCATTATGGTCCAAACCGACGCAGCTCGGCGGCTGCTGTCCCCGGAGGCCCAGGCCGTCGGCTTTCAGGCAGGCAGGTATCTGAATTTTGAAGAGGACTGCGATGCGCCGGTGGTCCTACGGGAACTGGTGGACAGCGGCATTATCGCACCCCGGACGGATAACTACTTCCGCCCCGGCGAGTATGAAGCCTGCATTGACAGGAGCCTGCAGCGCTGGAACCCGGCCTATTGGCGTGCACGGCAGAAACGGCTCTCTGTACAGGCGGCAAAAGCGACAAAGGAGCGTGAACGGTAATGGACTTTGAGATCAAGATCATGACCCCGGCAGAGCGCAGCTACTGTTATACCGGCAGCCAGCAACTCGACAAGCAGGCCGGCTGCATCGGTCATTTGCGCGGGGACATGGACAGAAGAGGCAACGGCTTTTTCACCTCATGGGAGGATCATTGCGGGGAGCTGAAAACACAGGCGTTCAAGGATGAGTTTGATGATTTTATCAATGCCCTGCGTTTTGACGAGCGCTATGACGGCATTTTCAAAAACCGCAGCAGCCTTTCCCGATACTGCTATGAACACAAAGAAAGTGTGTTTGCCGAGGATTTTATTCCGCAGTACGGATTCCGGGTGGATACGCCGGAGTATGCCTATCTGCTGCGGCTGAATCCCATGCAGGGCGATTATAACCTGTATATCTACTGCTATCGCCGGGAGATGCTGGAGCAGCACATGAAAAAGGCGGCCCGCGGCATTTGCTTTCTTGATACAAGCGGCAAGGAACGGTTCCGCATTCCCGATGGGGACAGTATCCGTGTGACCCGTCCGGATGGCAGCCATAGTGACCACACCTGCCGCTACATTGACGAGAACCGCGCCGAGATCGGCTACGGGGTCGATAACCTGTATCACATGGCGCAGTTTGCCGAATGGATGGCGCGAAACGGCAACACTTATGTGCCGCTGCGCTCCTCCCTGCCAAAGCAGTGCTACTCTCTCCTGCTGGACACCGGAAATGTGGTGATTTTGAAACGGGGCGAAACCGGCTATTACAAGACGGACATTCCCCACACCTCAAAGGAAGAAGCCCGTGCGCTTGTGGAGGAATATAACCGCAAGCTGGGCGTGACCCGCGCCCAGGAGGAGGCCATGAAAGGCGGCTCCATGTTCGGCTTTGACAAGCCCATTGCCGATCCCGCCAACTACGATGCACAGGGGCAGCCGTTAAAGCGCCGGGAGAAAGACCGAGGTGACGCACGATGACCGAGCAGAAACATATTATCTGGAGCAGCGATCCGGACTACGAGGATTGGAGGGGCGATCTGGAGGAACAGTACCCCGAGCTTTCCGAGCAGGAACGGATGGAATTGATGGTCGAGCAGAACAACGACTATCTCGATGACGAGCGGTGCAATCTGAACATTCAGCTCTCCCGCCCCATTCTGCTGATCGCAGACATCGGCCGATGGGATGGGCGGTATCCCGGTTATGCCGAGATCAAAAGCGGCAATATCCGCGATTGCCTGTATTCCAAGATGGACTATTCCACATTGTATGTAGACCGGCTGGGCGATCTGCGCTGCGATGCCGTACATCACGACGGCACGAACCATTATCTCTACCGTGCCTACAAGGAGAATGTGAGCGAAGCACAGATCGACCGGCTGAAAGAAAAGCTATACAGCGGCACCGCCACCCGCGCCGATGTGACCCGTGTGACAAAGCGCCTGGGCGATGAGATCGGGCGGGTCTACGGCTGGCGGTTTCCGCCCGTCCGGGAAGCGGCGCGAGAAAGATAGGAGGAAAACGGTATGTCTGTTGATGCAAGAAAAGAACGCTTTGAGCTGGTGGAGGTGTTTGACCGTCCCATGCTCTTTACCTGCCTGCGGGTAGACCGAAACACGGTGCCCAAGGGGCTGTATCTCTATGAGGTACGCAATGACGACGATCAGTGCGGGATCCCCGTGGAGATCGGCCGCTGGATCATGGTTAACCACTGGGGAACGCTGCTGTCTGCGACACCCATCAAGCTGGAGCCGAACCGGTACAATAACAACGCCTACCGCCATATCGACCCGGAAAACGACTGGAACTACACCGGCGATCTGTGTTCGGCCAGGGAATATATGGATAAATACCTGCTGAAAAAGGACAGGGAAAAACCAAAGGAAAGATAGGAGGTGCTGCCCATGGCACGCAGATTTCAGGAGATCACGGAGGTTTACCGGCAGGAGATCGCCGCACTGGCCCGCGCAGACCGGTGGACGGCATTTCTGCGCTCTGCCTGCCGGAATTATAAGCTGCCCTTTGAGGAGCAGGTGCTGGTACACGCACAGCGTCCGGACGCAACGGCTGTGTTGGAGATAGAGCGCTGGAACCGTCAATTCGGCCGATGGGTCAATAAGGGCGCTACCGGCATTGCCGTATTTGATCGGGACTATCCGGGGCGCACGCGCCTCAAGTATTATTTTGATATATCCGACACCCACGAAAGCCGTTTGTCCCGCCCCGTGCCGCTCTGGCAGGTGCCTGCCGAGCAGGAGCCGGATGTGATCGAAGCGTTGGAAAACCGATTCGGTGCGCTGGACGATAAAGGCACATTGGAGGAAGCCATAGTATCCGCCATGGAAAACGCTGCGGCGGACAATATGACGGACTATCTTGATGATCTGCAGAATTGCCGGGACAACAGCCTTCTGGAAGAACTGGACGAGCTGAATTTGTCAGTTCTCTATCGCCGTCTGCTGGAGAACAGTACGGCGTATATGTTGATGTGCCGCTGCGGGCTGGAACCGGATGAATATTTTGATCCGGAGGATTTCTCTGAGGTGTTCAATTTCAATACCCCGGAAACGCTGAATGCCCTGGGCGTGGCCACACGGGATATTGCCGAAAGCGGTTTGAGCGCCATCGCATTGACCGTCCGAAGCCGTCAAAAGCAAATTCGCACAATTGCGCAGGTACCGGAAAATGAGTATCCTATAGACAAGCAAACAGAAACACAGACCGAAAGGAGCGAAAACCATGGAACTGACATACACGATGAAGGACGGCTACCGGCTGCCGGATCTGCTGCCGCCGCAGGAGCCGGAAACAGCCCTTGGGAAATACGGCCTGCTACGCCGGAGGTATCTGAAGGAGCACCGGAAGGTGCTGTTCACGAACCTGCTGACATCGGGCAGGCTGAACGAGCATCTGGCGGAGATCGACCGGACGGCGCGGCAGCGCGTGGAACAGACGGTGACGGCGATGGCTCAGGCCGAGGGCGTGACGGAGGAGCTGAAAGCCGCCGACCCGATGAAGTGGGTGGGGCTGATGAACAACCTGAGAAACGCCGCCGAGGGGACAGTGCTGGCGGAGCTGATCTACAGCTGAACACCGAACCCGAAGAAGCGGACAGTGCGGAGGAAGCAACCTCTGAGCTGCCCGCTTTTTTGGATGAAAAGAAAATTTTCGCCATCATTGAAAACCGCAATGATGATCTGATCCACAAGAAGGCGCAGATCGAACTGTTTTTCCGGTCACATCCGGACGAGGCCGAGCGTGCCGAATATCTCCGCTCGGCATATCAAGACCGTTTCACCGAGATCCTTGCAGACGGAGCACGGCTGGGGTATCGTCCGCAGAAAAACGGTCTGCTCATGTGGGAGGGTGCATATCTTTCCCGTACCAGCGAGAGCGTTTTTTCATGGAAGCTGGTGGCAGGCTTTACGGCACAGCTCATTGACAAACGGGAATACTATGTCAACACCGAGATCAAACCGTTTGTGCCGATGGAATCACAGCAGCTTACGCTGTTTGATATGCCTGCGTTCGACCAACCGGAGGATACACCGGTCGCACCACTGTTCTCCCATCCGAAGCTGCCGCAGCAGATCATGGATGAAGCCCTGTGCGTAGGAGCCAACGATGAGCATAGCCGGCTGATCATCTGCGCTTACTTTATGAAGGATAAGCCGGACAACGCCGCATTCCTGCAAAAACACTACGGCGAGAACGGTGTAGGCTTCTATTTTGGCGGAGAGAAAGTTTCGCTTTGGTATGACGCCGAGGGGATGCGTATTGCCCGCGGCAGCACGGCGCAGCGGAGCAATGCCACACTGATCTCCTGGGAGGAAGCGGCAAAGCGTATCCGGGAGCTGTTGGAGCTGGGGCGGTATATGCCGCAAAGTGAATTGGATGAGGTCGATCACTACGAGCGGATGCGGCTTGCTGACAGCATTGCCTACACCAGCCGGGACATGACAACGGAAGCGAGATACGCGGGATTTCTGCCGCTGGCCATGCTGGCGCAATCCGTCAAGGGCGGCTATCCGGAAACGCAGAAGCAAATTTATGAGCTTCTCTGTGCGCCGGATACGCTGCAAAAGTGCGTGGACGAATGGACGGCGTTCAACGCCGCGCTGGATGCAGGGCAAGACCTTTTGCGTTTTCGCTTTTACCGTCCGAAAGAGATACTGGAGCGGCTCCGTGATCTACAACGGGAGCCGCTTCATTTTACCGTTGCCGACGGGTTTGCTCCCGACCGGCAATTTTTATTTCCGCCGATGAGATCGACAAGGTGCTGCGTGGATGGGACGGCAGCACCGACTATCGCCTTGGCGTGTACGCTTTTTACGCCACGCACAAGGATAAGACCGAGCGTGAAAAATACCTCAAGGATTATCACGGTGAGTACAGCGGTCATAGCGGCGGGAATGACAATCTCACCCACACCCGTGGCAAGGGCATTGAGTTCAGCCACGGCAGTATCACGGCCCCCCTATGCCAAGGTCACGCTGAAATGGCCGGAGGCGGCCAAACGCATCGGGGAGCTGATCTCCCAGAACAAATTTCTCTCCGATGCCGACCGGGCGGCCATGCCGGAGTATGAGCGGGAACAGCTGGCCCGGAAGATCGTCAACTTTTTCATGGATACACCGGACGATGTGGTGCGGCCTTTTTCGCAAAACGCCATTGCGGACTATTGGGAGTGCGTAAAGGCTGTGACCGTTCAGCTCTCCGACGCCGACCGCGTGCAGGAAATTTATCAGAATATGCTCCCTGCCTGGGAAGCCACGAAAGAGGAGGATCGGCACTATACCCTGCGCAAGCAGGGCATAGAAGCCATGCGTGCTTATCTGGACGGCACCTATTCCGTGTTTGGCCTTGGGAAAACCCTGCAAACGCCAACGACCGAGGCCGTTTCCGAACGGCCGGCAGCAGAACCGGAGGTATCGGAGCCGGAACCGCCCATAGCGGAAGCGGAAACCTCAGAGATAGAACCGGCATTACCTGCCGAAGAAAAAGCTGTGCTCACAGCGCCGCAGCCCAAACGGGAGCGTATGCGGTTTGCACCGCTCTATCCGGAAAAACCGGCCGGGCAGCGACACGACTTTCACATCACGGATCGGGAGCTGGGCGTGGGCAGCAAGGCGGAGAAGTATGCATCCAATGTGGCGGCGATCCGCACTCTGCAAGCAGTGGAAAGCGAAAACCGGCTGGCGACGCCGGAGGAACAGGAAACCCTTTCCTGCTATGTGGGCTGGGGCGGCCTTGCCGACTGCTTCGATGAAAAGCACAGCCGGTACGCCGAGCTGAAAGCGCTGCTCACCGAGGAGGAATATGCCGCCGCCCGTGCCAGCAGCCTGACCGCTTTTTATACCCCGCCCGTTCTCATCGACGCCATCTACCAGGCGCTGGCACAGATGGGCTTGGAAAGCGGCAACCTGTTGGAGCCTGCCTGCGGCATTGGCAACTTTATGGGAATGCTGCCGGACAGCATGAGGGATTGCAAGGTCTACGGCGTGGAACTCGACAGTATTTCCGGCCGCATCGCCCGGCAGCTTTACCAGAACAGCCGTATCGCCGTTACCGGCTATGAAAAGGCGGAGATACCGGACAGCTTCTTTGACGCTGCTGTGGGCAATGTGCCGTTTGGAAATATCAAGGTCGTTGACCGGCGCTACGACAAGCATCACTGGCTCATTCACGACTATTTTCTCGGAAAGACGCTGGACAAGATACGTCCGGGCGGCGTGATCGCCTTCATCACCTCAAAGGGCACGATGGACAAGGAAAGCCCTGCCGTGCGGAAATATCTGGCCCAGCGGGCCGACCTCATCGGGGCGATCCGCCTGCCCAATACGGCCTTCAAGGCCAGCGCCGGAACAGATGTGACCAGCGACATTCTCTTCCTCCAGAAGCGTGACCGCATTGTGGACATCGAACCGGATTGGGTGCATCTGGACACGGATGAAAACGGCATCCGCATGAACAGCTATTTTGTCCGGCACCCGGAAATGGTGCTGGGCGAGATGGTCATGGAGAGCACTCAATACGGCATGGACAGCGTGTGCAAGCCCTATGAAAATGCCGATCTTGCCGATCTTCTGAGCGAAGCGGTATCGGGGCTTCATGCACAGATCCCCACCTATGAGCAGGACGGGCCGGAGGAGGAAGATTTATCCATTCCCGCCGACCCGAATGTGCGTAATTACAGCTTTACCAGCGTAGACGGCAAGCTGTATTTCCGCATTGACAGCCGCATGGAGCCGGTCGAACTGCCGCTGACCACCGAGAACCGAGTGCGCGGCATGATCGCCCTGCGGGACTGCACCCGTCAGCTCATCGAGTACCAGGCGGAGAACCATCCCGATGAGATCATCCGGCGCGAGCAGGAGAAGCTGAACGGGCTGTACGATGCCTATGTCAAAAAATACGGGCGGCTTTACACCCGCGGCAACAACCTTGCCTTTTCGGATGACAGCAGCTATCCGCTGCTGTGCTCGTTGGAGGTGCTGGACAACGAAGGCAATTTCGCCCGCAAGGCGGATATGTTCACCAAGCGCACCATTCGCCCGCATGAGCCGGTCACGCAGGTGGATACGGCATCGGAGGCGCTGGCGGTATCTCTCTCCGAAAAAGCGCAGGTGGATCTCGGCTTTATGTCGGAGCTGTCCGGTAAAAGTGAGGACGAGCTGGTGCAGGAGCTTTCCGGGGTCATTTACCGGAATGTCCGTTGCGGTCTTACGCCGGAGGAGATCAGTCCGGTGCAGCTTGATCTGGCGGCATATCCCTATGTCACCGCCGAAGAATTTCTGTCCGGCAATGTGCGGAAAAAGCTGCGTATGCTGCAGGCGCTGCAAGCAGCGCTACCGGCTGAAAAGAAGCAGGAGCTTGCCGGGTATCTCTCCGCCATGGAAGCTGTGCAGCCGACAGAGCTGACCGCTGCGGAGATCGGTGTGCGGATCGGTGCATCATGGGTGCCTACCGATGTCTATCAGCAGTTTATGTTCGAGCTGTTCGGTACCAGCGTATACGCCAGGCAGAGAATGCGGGTCGTTCGCTCCGAATACAGCGGAGAATGGAACATCAGCAACAAAAGCATGGACGGCGGCAACATCAAAGCCGTCACCACCTACGGCACCAAGCGTATCACGGCATACCACATCCTGGAGCAGACACTGAATCAGCGGGTAGTCAAGGTGTTCGATACCGTTGTGGAGGACGGCAAGGAGCGGCCGGTGCTGAATGTGAAGGAAACTGCCATCGCCCAGGATCGGCAGGAGCTGATCAAGTCCAAATTTGCCGATTGGCTGTGGCAGGACATTGACCGGCGCGAACGGCTGTGCCGCATCTATAACGACACCTTCAATTCCATCCGACCGCGGGAGTACGATGGCAGCCACATCCGCTTTGTGGGGATGAACCCGGAGATCAGCCTGCGAAAGCATCAGGTGAACGCCATCGCCCATGTATTGTACGGCGGCAATGCGCTGTTGGCACACGAAGTGGGTGCAGGGAAAACCTTTGAAATTGTTGCCGCCGCTATGGAAATGAAGCGTCTGGGGCTATGCACCAAGTCGCTGATCGTGGTGCCCAACCACATCACGGAACAGTGGGCGGCAGAATGGCTTCAGCTCTACCCAGCCGCTAACATTTTGGTAGCTACCGAACGCGATTTTGAAAAGCGCAACCGCCGCAGGCTGTGTGCCCGTATTGCCACCGGAGATTATGATGCAATCATCATCGGCCACAGTCAGCTCATGAAGATCCCCCTGTCCCGTGAACGGCAACAGGCCATTTTGCAGCGGCAGATCGACGAGGTGCTGCTGGCCATCAGCGACGCTAAGCGGCAGAAAGCAGAAAACTTCACCATCAAGCAGATGGAGCGAACCCGTAAGTCATTGGAGGCGCGGCTGGAGAAGCTCAACGATCAGAGCACCAAGGACGACACCGTGACCTTTGAGGAGCTGGGCATCGACCGGCTGTTCATCGATGAGAGCCACAGTTTCAAAAATCTCTTTTTGATGACGAAAATGCGCAATGTCGGCGGTATCGCGCAGACGGAAGCGCAGAAGTCCTCGGATCTCTTTGCCAAGTGTCAGTATCTGGACGAGCTGACCGACAGCCACGGTGTTATCTTCGCCACCGGCACCCCGATCTCCAACAGTATGGTGGAATTGTATACGGTGCAGAGGTACTTGCAATATCAAACCTTGCAGGAGATGGGTCTTATCCACTTCGACGATTGGGCCAGCGACTACGGTGAAACCGTTACCGCCATCGAGCTTTCCCCGGAGGGCAGCGGCTATCGCCCGAAAACCCGTTTTGCAAAATTCTTCAATCTGCCGGAGTTGATGGCGACCTTCAAAATGGTGGCGGATGTGCAAACGGCGGATATGCTGAAGCTGCCCGTCCCAAAGGCCAACTTCCACACCGAGGTCATCCACCCCAGCGAGCTGCAAAAGAAAGCTGTTGCAGGACTGGCGGAGCGTGCCGAGCGCGTCCGCGCCCGTGTGGTCGATCCCAGCACCGACAATATGCTGCGCATCACCAACGACGGACGCAAGCTGGCGTTGGATATGCGGCTGCTAAGCTCTCTGGCACCGGACGATGAAAACAGCAAGGTTTCCGTATGCGCCCGGAATGTCTATCGGATATGGGCAGAGAGTACCGCACAGCGCAGCACGCAGCTGATTTTCTGCGACCTGTCTACTCCCAAGGCGGACGGCAGCTTCAATGTGTATGACGATCTGCGGCGGAAGCTGCTTGAGATAGGCATTCCGGAAAACGAGATCGCTTATATCCACACCGCCAACACCGAGCAAAAGAAAAAGGAGCTGTTTGCCAAGGTGCGCGGCGGCGAGGTGCGTATCCTCATGGGCAGCACCGCAAAAATGGGAGCCGGAACCAATGTGCAGGACAGGCTCATCGCCTTGCATGATCTCGATTGCCCATGGCGGCCCAGCGACTTGCAGCAGCGCCTTGGGCGCATCGTGCGGCAGGGCAACCAAAATCCGGAGGTGGAGATCTTCCGCTATGTTACCGAGGGCACATTCGATGCCTACCTCTATCAGCTGGTGGAATCCAAGCAGCGGTTTATTGCCCAGATCATGACCTCCAAAGCACCGGCCCGTGCGGCGGAGGATGTGGACGAGACGGCACTGTCCTATGCCGAGATCAAGGCACTGGCCACAGGAAACCCGCAGATCATCGAAAAATGCAATTTAGATATGGAGGTCAGCAAGCTGAATATGCTCCGTGCCAGCCATCTGAGCCAGCGGTATGCGCTGGAGGAGCTGGTGTTGCGGAAGTATCCGGCAGAGATCAAGGAACTAAGCGAACGCATCGCCGGATATGAGCAGGACAGCGCACGGCTGGCCGAGCATCCGAAGCCCGCTGAGGGCATTGCACCGATGGTATTAAACGATGTCACCTACGCCGAGCGTGAGAACGCCGGTAAGGCGATCATTGAAGCCTGCACGCACATGAATGGCGCAGAGACCGTTTCTATCGGCAGCTACCGCGGATTTTCCATGCTGCTTTCCTACGACGGTGCTGCCAACGAGTTTCGCATGGTACTCAAAGGCAAGCTGTCCCATACGGCTGTACTGGGAGCGGATGCAGGCGGCAATGTCACCCGTATCGACAACGCACTGGAAAAGATCACGGAGCACTTGGCCAACGCCCGGTCGCAGCTTGCCCATACCACCGAGCAGCTTGAAAATGCCCGCACAGAGATGACCGCACCCTTTCCGAAGGAGGCAGAACTGGCCGAAAAGACGCGGCGGCTGAACGAGCTGAATGTGCTGCTGAATCTTAACGAGCAGGATCGCCCCGTCATGGCGGATGAGCCGGACGAAGGCGACCGGATCCGACCAAAAAACGCAGAACGGGAGCGATAATTTGCACCTTTGCGCAACCTCAAAAAGCAAGCCTGCGGAGCGAGTTCCGCAGGCTTTGCTCTTGCTTCGATTTGTTTTGAGGGGATCACTTCAGGCAGTGACGGAGACCGCTGAGAACACGTACCCGCCCCGGACCGTGCGGATATAGGTCTGGCTGCCGCCCATCTTCCGACGGAGATTGGAGACGGTATTCGCCACGACCTTCAGGGTGTCCGCGCTGTCCCGGCCCCACACGGCGGAAAACAGGTCCTCCTTGGAAAGCGTGACTCCCGGATTGCTGGCGAGAAGCAGCAGCATATTGAACTCGATCCGGGTCAGCGCCAGCGCGGTTCCGTTTTGAAACGCCTGCTGGGATCGTCCGTCAATGGTTAGTTCCGGGAAGGTAAGCGTGTGCCGGGAACTGAGGGAGACCCGCTCTGCGGCGATGTCCTCCCGCCGCAGAAGGGCCAGGATCTTTTCCTCCAGATCCCCCTCGGCCCCGTTTGCTTGAATGATGATCATAGTGTGTCTGTGTGTTACTCCGTGTCCAGTTCGTGGAGCAAGTTGACCATCTCGATAGCGCTGACTGCACAATCGTAGCCCTTGTTGCCTGCCTTGGTGCCGGCCCGTTCGATGGCCTGCTCGATATTCTCCGTGGTCAATACTCCAAAGAGAACGGGTACGCCGCTTTCCAGAGACACGGCGGCGATCCCCTTGGAGACCTCGTTGCAGACGTAGTCATAATGGCTGGTGGAACCGCGGATCACCGCGCCGAGGCAGATGACGGCGTCATACCTGCCGCTCTTTGCCATCTTGGACGCCACCAGCGGGATCTCAAAGGCTCCGGGAACCCACGCCACATGAACGTCATCCTCCCGAACCTCGTGGCGCAGCAGGCCGTCCAGCGCACCGCTGAGGAGCTTGGAGGTAATGAATTCGTTGAACCGGGCGGCTACGATGCCCACCTTGATGCTTTTGGAGACCAGCTTTCCCTCGAAGGTTTTCATAACTAAGTACCTCTTTCTTTGTTAATATTCCAAAATGTGTCCCATTCGTGCCTGCTTGGTTTTCAGGTAGAACAAATCATGTGCCGTTGCCGCCATCTGGATCGGAACCCGTTCGGAGATTTCCAGGCCGAACTCGGAGAGCTGATACACCTTGTCCGGATTGTTGGTCAACAGGCGCAGGCTCTTGACGCCAAGCTCCCGCAGGATCTGCGCGCCGAGGAAATACTCCCGCTCGTCTCCGTGGAAGCCCAGAGCCAGATTGGCCTCCAGCGTGTCCATGCCCTGCTCCTGCAATTCATAGGCCCGCAGCTTGTTGATGAGGCCGATGCCCCGGCCCTCCTGCCGCATATAGAGCAGGATGCCCCGGCCCTCGTTTTCAATCTGGGTCATGGCGGCGGCCAGCTGCTGTCCGCAGTCACAGCGGAGAGAGCCGAAGGTGTCTCCGGTCAGACATTCGGAGTGGACGCGGCAGAGGATGTCCTTCCCGTCACCGATGTCGCCCTTCACCAGCGCGACATGGTGCTCACCATTCAGACGGCTCACAAAGCCGTAGGCTTTGAAATCGCCGTATTTCGTGGGCATATTCACCGCCGTGACCTGATCCACCAGCTTTTCGTGGCACTTGCGGTACGCCTGCAAGTCCCGGATGGTGATGAACTTGATACCGAACCGCTCCGCCAGCGTCATCAGCTCAGCAGTGCGCATCATGGTGCCGTCCTCCCGCATGATCTCGCAGCACAGGCCACATTCCTTCAGTCCCGCCAGACGGCACAGGTCAACGGTGGCCTCCGTATGACCCTCCCGCTCCAGCACGCCGTTTTTCTTCGACAGAAGCGGGAACATATGGCCCGGTCGGCGGAAATCCTCCGCCCTCGCGCCCTCCTCCACGCAGGCCATCGCCGTCACGGAGCGCTCGGCGGCGGAGATGCCCGTGGAGGTGGATATGTGGTCGATGGACACCGTGAAGGCCGTTTCGTGGTTGTCGGTGTTGTTCTGCACCATCTGGGGGAATTGCAGCTTGCGGACAAAGGCCTCCGACATGGGCATACAGATCAGGCCCTTGCCGTGGGTGGCCATGAAGTTGATGTTCTCCGTGGTGGCAAACTCGGCGGCGCAGATGAAATCGCCCTCGTTTTCACGGTCAGGGTCGTCTGTGACCAGAATGATCTTCCCCTGTCTCAGATCTTCCAGTGCCTCGGGAATGGTATTGAAATTCATAGTAAAAACTCCTTGTTAAAAGCCGCAGCGCAGCAGCATTTCTTTTGTGAGGGTGCTTTCGTTCGTTGTGGTATGCGGTTTCGGTTCTTCCGGACGCAGCAGCTTTTCAATGTACTTGCCCACCACGTCGGTCTCCAGATTCACAGGGTCGCCTCGGCGGCGCTGGTTTAGATTGGTCTGGGCCACCGTATGAGGGATGGTGGACACGGAAAAGCCCTCGCCGTCCACGGCGGCCACTGTCAGGCTGATGCCGTCGATGGTGATGGAGCCTTTTTCCACCACATAGCGCAATATCTCCGGCCCCGCGAGGACGGTGTACCAGACGGCGGTATCGTCTTTTCGGATGTTGGCAATGTGTCCCACGCCGTCCACATGGCCCGCCACGATATGCCCGCCGAAACGGCCGTTGGCAGGCATGGCCCGCTCCAGATTGACCACGCTCCCCGCCGTGAGTCCCGCAAGGGACGAGCGGTTCAGCGTCTCGTGCATCACGTCCGCCGAAAAGCCATCGGGAAAAAGCCGGGTCACTGTCAGGCAGATGCCGTTCACAGCGATGCTGTCTCCGATCCGGGTCTCCTCTAAAACAGTTTTCGCATGGATCGTCAGGACGGCGGAGTGCTGCCCGCGCTTGATGTTCTTGATCGCTCCGACTTCTTCTACGATTCCTGTGAACACGGATATTCCACCTCGCTTTCTATCAGAAGATCCTCGCCCAGCCGTTCCAAACGGCTGTTTTTCAATCGGAAGGCATTGGTCGGAGCGGGGACGCCCACGCCCTCCACGGGGGTTTTCGCATCCCTTCCGCCGAATAGCTTTGGGGCGATATATGCCTGCACCTGCTGCACGATGCCGCATTCCAGCGCGGCCCAGTTCAGCGTTCCACCGCCCTCCAGCAGGATGCTGTCGATCTGTTCCCGCCCCAGCCGCTCCATGAGCTGCCGGAGATCTACATGGCCGTTTTCCTCATTCAGGCAGAGCACCTGGCACCCGGCCATCCGGTAAACCGCCTGTCTTTCTGGGTCGGTGCAGCAGGTGGCGAGGATGGTCGGGATCTGGTCTGCGGTAGTGACCACCTGCGCCTGCGGCGGCGTCCGCAGATGGGTGTCGCAGATGATGCGAACGGGGTTTCGCCCGTTCTCCATACGGCAGGTCAGGAGGGGATCATCCGCCAAAACGGTACCCACGCCTACCATGATGCCCCGGAACCGGTGGCGCTGCTGCTGGACATGGCGCCGGGCCGTTTCACCTGTGACCCATTTGGATGCACCCGTATAGGCCGCGATCTTGCCATCCATCGTCATGGCGTATTTCATGGAAACGAAGGGCCGCCCGGTGGTGATGTAGTGGAAGAAGATCTTGTTCAGTGCGTCACATTCCTGGCGCAGAACGTTTTTCGTCACCTCCACGCCGTGAGACCGCAGGATCGCCACGCCCTTTCCCGCCACCAGCGGATTTGGGTCGGCGGAGCCGATCACCACCCGGCGGATGCCGGATGCCAGGATCGCATCCACGCAGGGCGGCTGCTTTCCGTGGTGGCAGCAAGGCTCCAGCGTCACATACATGGTGGCTCCGGCGGGGTCGGCGGTGCAGGATGCCAGCGCGTTCCGCTCCGCGTGGGGTTCACCGTACCGCTCATGCCAGCCCTGTCCGATAACTGCGCCGTCCTTTACGATCACGGCGCCCACCATGGGATTAGGCGCCGTCCAACCCCGGCCCTGTTCCGCCAGCGCCAAGGCCAGACGCATATATTCTGCATCGTTCATACCGTTACCTCCAAAAGAAAAAGCCCTGAACGAATCGTTCAGGGCAAGGTAGAAAGACACAAGTATCCTTGTGTAAAAGCAAAGCTCCGGAATGTAAACACATCCCAGAGCAACTTCCATAGACGCAAAGCAGTCCCCCTGCGTTGTCATCTTCTTTCATCCAGACTATACTGTCGGCTTCGGAGTTTCACCGAATCATGCCTTGCGGCTCGTGGGCTGTACCACCGGTAGGGAATCACACCCTGCCCTGAAGACTTTCTATTCAATTACGATGGAAGTATAGCACGGCGACAGGTGGATTGCAAGACCATTTTGCAAACCGGGACAAAACCGGGACGGTCAGACTTTCTGGGCGGGAGGTTCTCATGGTGGGATGGCTGGTATACCTTGGCAAACGGGAATTTCCCGTTGACCCACGCCGTGACCCACGAACAGAAAAACCGGGGCGGAAACAGTGGAACAGAGCGTATCTACGGGTATGGAAATCCCGCGGCAAACCCGCTTAACACCACTGAAAGCCCACGGAAGGCGTCCCTATCGAATCTTAGAAGAAATCGGCACAATGTCTACCAGGCAGTTACGAGAACGGAAATGCTTAAAATACTTGGTTTCCGTTTCCTTGCCCTCGCAGATGATATAAATGATAGGTCTACGCTTACGGCGACTGCCTTTATTGGGGTCGTATTCCTTTCTCATTCCTGCCATAAGCCGTCACCTCCGATAAACGGAATCGCACCAAAGCGCCCTTGCAAATACCCCTTGCGGATGTTCTCACCCTTTCTCGGAGAGAAGGACGCCAGCGAATACAACTCAGTCGCACAGGACTTCTCATCCTTTTCCGCAAACCATATCTGATCTCTGCGGAAGAAGGTAAGATCAAGCAGCATAGCATCATGCGTCGTAAACAGAAGCTGTGCTCCCTCAGTGTTGATCGTATTGTCCTGAACCATCTCGATCAGCCGCTTTGTCAGGAGCGGATGCAGACTGTCCTCGATCTCGTCAACGACAAGCAGTGCGCCGTTCTCCAGCGCTTGCAGCCAGCCGCCGATACGGGAGAAAAATCGTTGTGTTCCGGACGACTCCTGATCCATAAGGAGCTGAAAGTGTTCCACACTGCCATCCGCACCGATGACTCGGTGCGTGGTTGTAATGACCGGGGCCTTGCCGGAGATGTTCTTGACGGTCACATCGGAAATACCGAGGTCTGCAAGCAACAGTTCCTTCAGGATACGAGCCTTCTTCTCATCGCCGCTGACGATCTGCGCGACCGTTTCCGAAGTAGCCGGTGCTTCCTCCATCAAGAATGTCAGCTTTTCCAAGAACCACTTGTAGGCGTTTTCCGTTTGCGGCAAGTTCCAGTCATTTGAGGAAACAAGATACAGCTTATTATCCGGCGTGCGGTTACTGAGTGTGATTTGCTCATTAACATTCTCACGGAATTCGTATGCGCCGTTTTCTCTTGAGAAAATCAGTGCCTCGCGCCCGTTCGGCCAATGGTATAGATACTCCGTATAGATCTTCTTGGCATCAAAAGAAAAGCCGTAAGCATACCGAACACCTTGATAAATGAACACGACCTCAAAGGATGTAGGCACTGTGGTGTCACCAAACGGTTCCCATGGCAATTTTTGTCCCTTGGATATTTTGGCCGCTTCTCCGACGACCATATCCTTCATCGTCATCAGTGCGTGCAGCACATTACTCTTGCCGGCGGCATTCGCTCCGTAAATAGCAATAGCCGGTAAAAGTGCTCTCTTTTCGTCCGGGTGCAGCAGATAAGACTCCAAAGACTTATCCTTTGAAGCGGCAAAACTGATCACCGCGCTATCCTTGATAGACCGGTGGTTTTCAATCGAAAACTGTATAAGCATAAGCGGATACCTCCATCCACAGTATAGTTTCTCCATTCTTCGCCCATATTATAGCAGTTAAAATCGCCTGTGTCAATATTTATATCTTATTTTTGCAGAAATAATGCAAAATCAGATGATAAAATTATTCAAGCGGCAGCGGATATAATTTAGCCATAGGAAAATTGATGGGAAAAATATCTGATAATGGATCGGCTCCTCTGCGCCCTTGCCATATACTATAAACGAGATTATCATAAGTTAATTTATCATATGAGGACACCACAACCGAATAACCCTGATCTGCATAGAGTATGCAGATCCCATACATAGCCGGACGGCTTTCACCGATGTGAAGCCTGTCCGGCTTATTCTATTTCAAGGAGTTGATGAACCGATGGGCTATGTCACAAGAGAGATGATCGACCGGGCAAAGAAAATGGACTTGCTGACCTACCTCCAGACTTATGAGCCGCAGGAGCTGGTGCATTTCGGCGGCAACACTTACTGCACCCGTGAGCATGACAGCCTTAAAATCTCCAATGGAAAGTGGTGCTGGTTCTCACGCGGGATCGGCGGAAAAACAGCGCTGGATTACCTGATCAAGGTCAAAGAGCTCCCTTTTACCGAGGCGGTAGAGCGGATCGTGGGACGGGCGGCGGAAAGACCGTCCGTTTTTCATGCCCGCGCTCAGCCGGAGAAGCCGAAAACGCTGCTCTTGCCGCCCAAAAGTAACAGCAATACCCGCGTTATTGCCTATCTGAAAAGCCGCGGCATTGACGGTGGATTGATCGAGCAGTGTATCCGTTCCGGCCAGCTGTATGAAAGCCTCCCCTACCATAATGCCGTATTCGTCGGCATGGATAGGAACGGAACGCCGCGCTATGCGTGCCTGCGAGGCATCGGAACGGATTTTAAGGGCGAGGCGACCGGCAGCGACAAGAGATTTTCCTTTGCCCTCCCGGCTACGGGCGAAAGTCGGATGCTCTGCGTATTCGAGTCGGCCATCGACCTGTTATCCTATGCCACCATGGCGCAGGCTGGCGGGCTGTCGTGGCGGTCACAGCATCTGTTATCCTTGGCCGGAGTCTATAAGCCGCAAAAGGAAACACAGGAGCACCGTCTGCCGTTGGCGCTGACACAGTATCTGAAAGACCATGCGGAGATCAAAACCATTTGCCTGTGCCTGGATAATGACATGACCGGACGCAGCGCCACCGAGGCGATCCGACAGCAGTTGGCCGAGCGTTATAAAGTAGCAAGTGCCTTCCCCCGGCAAGGCAAGGATTATAACGATTGGCTTTGTATACGGATGGGATTGCAACCGGCGAAAGAAAATCCGATGACGGAAAGGAGCTTTGCACGATGAGCGAATACAGGGTCATCATTACCGAAACATTGAAACGGGCCGTTACGGTGGAAGCCGAAAGTCGCGAAGAAGCCGAAGAAGCGGTGCGCCGTCAGTATCAAAACAGCGAGCACATTCTTGTGGCCGAGGATTTTGACGGCGTGTCTTTTTCGGCGCAGTATCCCGAACAGCAGGTCGAATTACCCTATGGGAAAATGAAAGAGCTGTTTCGTAAAGCCGAGCGTGCCGGCACTCATGTATGCGGCTATATCACCTTTATGCAGGACTGTTTTACCGTACAATACAGCGAACGCTCCCGCACCTACGCCGTGTCCAGCGGCAATAAAGCGTTTCAGCCGAACATGGGCGGATACTCCGTCTATGGAAGCTGTCTGGACGGAACGGATCCCAGTGTCCGGCTGGAGCAGTATATGGCGGTCGAACGCGGTGGTGAAAAGGGCTGGAGCGTAGAGCGCTGTTATATGCTCCGTGAGGACTATGACCGTGTGATGGCGCTTCCGGAGCGCGGACGGGATCGGGAGCGATGATCGTTTGTCGGCAGGTCGGCTCCGACGCACGACCGCAGGGAGCGTGAGAATGTGCTATACCAGCAAGCAACGCCTTTTGGGGACAAAAGGCAGCTTGACAGGGGCATCCCCCTGTAACCCCTGCGCCGCCGAGCGCGGCAATATCGCTATATGGAGGAATGAACATGACCAAACGAAACATTGAGATCAAGGTGCGGCTAAGTCGCAAGGAAGCGGAAAATCTGAATAAACAGGTAAAAAAGTGCCGTCTGTCCCGCGAAGCCTACCTTCGCCATCTGATCACCGGAGAGGTACCCCGTGAAGCACCGCCGCCGGAATACTTTGCCTTTATGCGTGAGATGCACTATGTGGGACACAACCTTAACCAGATCGCACAGAAAGCCCATGTACTGAATGTGGTGGATGCAAAGCGCTATGACGAGGACAGCAAGCGACTGGACAAGCTCATCCGGGAGGTTACAGCGGCGGTCGTGCTTCCGGCAAAGCGGGAGTAATGCCATGGCTACCACATCCATCTGGGCGGTCAAGGGCTGGCTGGGCAAGGTGGTGCTGTATATCGAAAACCCGGACAAGACGGATAATCCGAAATTCTATCGGCAAGAGGAACTGACCGATGTGCAGACACAAAGCCTTTCGGATGTGATCGATTATGCTGTCCGTGCGGAGAAAACAACGGTCACACCGGACGACGAGAGTGCAATGGTGGTACGGCAATTTATCAGCGGCATCAACTGCCTACCGTCCACGGCACGGGACGAGATGCTGGCAGTAAAAAAGCGTTTCGGCAAGGAGGACGGTGTGATCGCCTACCATGGGTATCAGTCCTTCGCGCCCGGCGAGGCCACGCCGGAGTTGGCGCATGAGATCGGCGTGAAGCTGGCGCAGCGGCTTTGGGACGAACGGTATCAGGTGCTGGTGGCGACCCATCTGGATAAGGAAAACCATCTGCACAATCATTTTGTGCTGAATACGGTATCCTTTGTGGACGGCATCAAATACCACCGCACCGAAAAAGATTATCATGATATGCGCACCATGTCCGACACCCTTTGCCGGGAATATAACTTGTCGGTCATCCAACGGCCGCAAGCCGGGAAGTCAAAGCACTATGGGGAATGGCGTGCAGAGCAGGAGCAGCGTCCCACCTGGCGCGGACTGATCCGCAGCGAGATCGATGAGCTGATCCGGCAGAGCGTCACCGAAAAGCAGTTTTACTATCTGCTTCGTCAAAAGGGCTATGAGGTGAAATTCGGCAAGGATATTTCGGTGCGCCCTCCCGGTAAGGAGCGCTTTGTCCGTCTGACCCGGAATTTCGGAGAGGCTTACACCGCCGAGGCCATCCGGCAGCGTATTTTGCAACAGCCCCTGCCGCAGCCGGAGCGGCAAATGACCGATAAACCAAGGCCAAAAACCTACCGCGTCCAAGGCAGCCGGCAAGCTGCGCGCAAGATCACCGGCTTTCGCGCACTGTATTTCTATTACTGCTACAAGCTCGGTATCTTCCCCAAAGGCCGTCCGCAAAACCGGGCGCGGCTCCATTTTCTGCTGCGGGAAGATCTGCTCAAACTGAATAACATCTCACAGGAAGTACGGCTGCTCGCACGGCATCAAATTGATACCGCCGAGCAGCTTGCTTTATATAAAAAGGAACAGGAGGTGAATATCCGAGAATTGTCCGCCAAACGCCGGGTACTGCAAAATGCGCTGCGCACAAAGGCAGTCCGGGACAGCCCCAAACAGGCCGACGCACATCGGGCGCAGATCCGGGAGTTGTCCGAAAGGCTCAAAGCGCTGCGCCGGGAAGTGCATCTGTGCGACGATATTGCCGAGCGCTCCGGCGTGATGGCGGAGAAACTGAAAGCTGTCCGGGAGGACGCACAAAAACAACGACAAAAGGAGGAACAACAGCATGAACACATCCGGCGACGCAGCTGAACAGGTCGTCCGACTGAGCTTGGAGGGCATGGAGGTTGCGGCAAAAATCACCGGCAGTGCGGCAAAGGAGGTGGCGGCGCTTCTGTACGCAGCACTGAAAAACCGGAACAAGAACAAAATCAAAGGACGCCAGCGACTTACCTCCATGCTGCGCAGCGGCAAGGAGCTGACTATTTTCACCGTCAAAAACAAGGACATGGCCCGCTTTGTGGCCGATGCCAAGCGCTACGGCGTAGTCTACTGCGTTCTGCGGGAGGCAAAGGACAACCCACACGGCGTCAGTGAGATCATGGTACGCGCCGAAGATGCCGCCAAGATCAACCGCATTGTGGAGAACATCAAAATCGCCACGGTATCCGACCCCGAAGTCATCCGTGAAAACGCGGAAACAGGACGGGATAAGAATAAGGATGCCGCCGGGCAGACGGCTCCCGAACAGGAGCGCCCGCAAAAGAGTGAGGACGACCGGCTGCTGGATGAAATGATGGCAGCTCCTGCGCAGAAGCAGGAGGCTGCCCAAGAAACCCCCACGGCGGCTCGGACGGAGAAATCCTGTCCGTCCGAGCCTTCCTCAAAATCCAGAAAGAGATCCGCCGAGGGTACTGCTAAGGAAGATCGTCCATCTGTCCGCGAGGAGCTGAAGGAGATTCGCCGTGAGCAGCAGGAGACGGAGGAGCGCAAGCCGACCGAACGCAGCAGACCCGCCAAGAGTACACGACCGCAAAATGAACACCGACAGACTCCGCCGAAAAAGCGGGTCAGAAAAAGTAAGGAGAGATAAGCTATGGCAAACTTCGATGATCTTTTTACCGCCCCCACTGCCACGGAAACGCAGAGCGACCGTCCGCAGCTGACCAAGGAGGAATATGCCGCCAAGAAGAAGGCGGAACGCGACAGCCTGTATGCACTGGCGGATGAAATGGCACAGGAGGTCTTGCGGGACGGAGAAGCCTTTCGGGGCTTTTTGGATGTGCAGGCACGATTTGACCGCTATTCGGCCACAAACGCGCTGCTGATCTATGCACAGAACGATGAGGCCACCCGCCTGCGGGACTTTGACGGCTGGAAAGAACGCGGCATCTATGTCCGCAAAAACGAAACAGGCATTTCCATTCTGGAAGCCGGGGACAGCTATGTGACCGAGGATGGCCGCACCGGCTACTACTATAATGTGAAAAAGGTCTTTGACATCAGCCAAACGGATGCCAAACGCCAGCGGCAGCCGCAGGTGCATTATGATGACCGCCTGCTGCTTTCTGCACTGATCGCCAAGCGCCCGGTGCCCATTGAAATGGCCGACAGCGTGCAAAACGGTGCAGTGTATGACTATGAGCGCAAAACCATCTTCGTCCAGCGCGGTATGGACGGGCAAGACCTGTTTCGCAGCGTATCGCTGGCACTGGCTCGTGCCGAGATGGCGCAGCAGGAAAACAGTACCCCGCAGGCTGACGCCTTCAAAAGCTACTGCGTTTCCTATATGCTGTGCCGCAAGTATGGTGTGGACACACAGGGGTATGATTTCAGCCGCTTGCCCGATGAGCTGAAAAATGCGGAGCCGCAGACCATTCGCGGTGAGTTGACCGACATTCGTGACACGCTGCAGACCATGACCGGCAAAATGGTGCGGACGCTGGAGCAAAGCCGCACGGCAGCGCAAAAGGAAACCGGAAAGGAGCGATGAGCCATGGAAAAACAGGATATGCGTGTATTGACCCTTGATCCGTATCAGCACGGCGTCGTGATCAATGCACTCAACAACCTGCGTAACGATTTGATCGAGGACAAACGCCCCACCGATATTGTCGATGAAGTTCTCATTAAAACCGTTGACGCACCGAGCAAATCCAAAAGAGTCAAGCAGAAAGATGAACGGTAAACAAAAATGGCTGTGGTATGCGGCGGGGCTGATCCCTGCGGTGTGGCTGGGGCTGCTGATCGCCCCGGCTGCTTCCGGTGGCCTTCCCGAGATCCTTCGGCAATTTCCATCGGCAATGAATGAGCCGTTTCATATCGAGTGGTGCGAGGACAGCCTGAAAACTGTCCTCGTTTTCATTGCCCTGTATGCCATGGTGATCGGGGTCTATCTTTCCACCCGCCGTCATTACCGGCGCGGCGAGGAACACGGCTCTGCCAAATGGGGCAATGTGGAAACCGTGAACCGAAAGTATCGGGCACGCCCGCCAAAGCCAAACAAGGTGTTCACGCAGCACATCCGTATGGGGCTAAACGGCCGCAAGCACAAGCGCAACCTGAATACCGTTATCATCGGCGGCAGCGGCGCGGGCAAGACCCGTTCGTATGCCAAGCCCTGCCTGTATGAGGCTTGCCTGTCACCGCAGGGTTCGTCCTTTGTCTGCCTTGACCCCAAAGGCGAGCTGCTTCGCGATTCCGGACGGCTGCTGGAGGAAACCGGATATGAGATCCGGGTGCTGGATCTGCTGCACATGGAGAAAAGTCACTGCTATAACCCATTCGTCTATTTGACCGATGACAACGAGGTGCAGATGCTGGTGACGAATCTGTTCAAGGCGACCACACCCAAGGGCAGCCAGACCAATGACCCGTTTTGGGACACGACGGCTGCTATGCTGTTGTCGGCACTGGTCTACTATCTCTACCACGAAGCGCCGCCCGATGAGCAAAACTTTCCGATGGTCATGGAAATGCTGCGCGCCGGTGAGGTGCGGGAGGAGGATGATTCCTACCAGTCGCCGCTGGATGTGTTGTTTGAGCGGCTGGAAATGCGCGACCCGGAGCATATCGCGGTCAAGTATTATAAGGACTATCACTCCGGCAGCGCCAAAACACTGAAAAGCATCCAGATTACACTGGCGGCAAGGCTCGAAAAATTCAATCTCTCGTCTGTGGCGGCGCTGACCGCCACGGACGAACTGAATTTGCAGGATATGGGCGAAAAGCGTGTGGCACTGTTTGCGCTGATCTCGGACAGTGATACAAGCTTCAACTTTTTAGTATCCGTTTTGTATCAGCAGCTCTTTCAGCAGCTTTTTGACAGTGCCGACCATAAGCACGGCGGCAGCCTGCCCGTCCCCGTACACTTTTTAATGGACGAATTTGCGAACATCTCACTGCCGGAGGATTTTGACAAAAAGCTCTCCACCATGCGTTCCCGCAATGTGTTCGTGTCCATCATCCTGCAAAACATTGCGCAGTTAAAGGCGCTGTTTGAAAAGCAGTGGGAGAGTATTTTGGGCAACTGCGACGAGCTGCTGTATCTCGGCGGCAACGAGCAGGGATCCCACAAGTACATCTCGGAACTGCTCGGCAAGGCCACGATTGACACGAACACCTACGGAAGATCGTCCGGGCGAAACGGCAATTACAGCACCAATTATCAGATCACCGGGCGTGAATTGATGACACCGGATGAGGTTCGAATGCTGGACAACGGCAAGGCGCTGCTGTTCATTCGCGGCGAATTACCGGTCTGCGACGACAAGTTTGACATCATGACCCATCCGCTGGTGTCGCACACCCCGGACGGCGGCGCACCGCCTTATATCCACGGAAGCGCCGAGTACGCCATTGCAGCGATCACCATTCACGACCGGCTTCTGCCAACGGATCCCGTGGCAGTTCCGAGCGAAAACGAAACCCAATACGAGCTCCTTTCCAACGAGGAATTGGAGGCAATTTATGAGCTGGAGGAAAAACCCAATGAAGCATCTCAAAAGCACTAAGAAAAGCAAACACACCCGTCCTCTGCCTATGGGGAAAAAGAGCAGGAGGGTTCTGGCGGTCTATGCCGCTGTTGTGTTCACCGTATGTTGTCTGCCCATGACAGCCTTTGCCGCAGGAAATGACCCGTTGGCGGTCATCAACAATCTGTCTGATTTTATCTTCGGCGTGATTCGCGCGGTCGGTCTGATTCTGCTGGGCTGGGGTATCGTGCAGATCGGTCTATCCTTTCAGAGCCATGACCCCAGCCAGCGCAGCAACGGATTTCTGACACTTGCCGGCGGTGTCGTCGTGACCTTTGCTAAGGAAATCCTGACGCTGATCACGGGTTAACGGAGGAAACGGTCATGGAAAAGTGCCAATGCTATATCCATTCGCTGAAGCAGGGTGAAAATCATGTGCTCGGAGAGGCGACGATTTTGAAACGCCTCGGAGACAATGACTATCTGGCAGAGTATAACGGCGTAAAATGCCACGCCATATTCAATCCCTTTGCCGGGCGCTACTTTGTGGATGATGTGTATGGCGTGATCCGCAGCACACCCGACCGGGGCGAGCGATAATCAAAATACGGCAGCGAGGGGCAGGCTTCGCGCCTGCCCCCTTATGCTGTCGGGAAAGGAGGAAGCTATATGAGTGATAATTGGGTCGTACAGAATCTCGAAAACGCACTTGAAACATGGAACGAAAAGCTGGCGGAGATATGGCAGCTGCTCACACAGTCCCCCGAAAACTTCAAGGGCGGCACAATATGGAATGTGATCAAGACCATTAACGGTACTGTGCAGGCCATCGGCTTGGCGCTGTTGGTGCTTTTTTTCGTGGTAGGTATCGTTAAGACCTGCGGCTCCTTTGCCGAGGTCAAAAAGCCGGAGGTGGCGATCAAGCTGTTTGTCCGCTTTGCATTGGCGAAAGCGGTCGTCACCTATGGGCTGGAGCTGATGATGGCGCTGTTTTCCATTGTGCAGGGCGTTATTTCCACCATAATGACGGCGGCCGGTATGGGCACAGCACAGCAGACCGTGCTTCCGGCAGAGATCGTGACCGCCATTGAGGACTGCGGCTTTTGGGAAAGTATTCCACTCTGGGCAGTGGCCTTGATCGGCGGATTGTTCATCACAATCCTCTCGTTTATCATGATCCTCTCCGTTTACGGGCGCTTTTTCAAACTCTATATTTACACAGCTATCGCGCCAGTACCGCTGGCTACCTTTGCCGGTGAACCGAGTCAGCAGGTGGGTAAGAGCTTTCTGAAATCTTACGCCGCCGTTTGCCTGGAGGGTGCGATCATTGTGTTGGCCTGTATCATCTTCTCTCTGTTCGCATCCAGTCCGCCCGTGGTCGATCCGAACGCAGCGGCGGTCACACAGGTATGGTCTTACATTGGCGAGCTGATTTTTAACCTGCTTGTACTGGTGGGAACGGTAAAAATGGCAGACCGCGTAGTACGCGAAATGATGGGTCTTTAATTTGAAGGAGGAAATACAATGATTCAAAATAATGTAATTCGCAGCGATGATCCCCAGGCGGTGGAAAAGCTGCAAGCGAAGCTCGATAAGCTGACTAAGCAGCACGCACGCATGAAGGAGATCAACGCCTATTTCAAGAAACACGCCACAGCGCTGGGCTGTCCCGGCCTTTCGGACGCGGAGGCGGCCAAGCTGGACGAGCGTGTGCAAAACAGCTATTCGTGGGAAAAGCAGCCCTATCCGTCTTATATACTCAGCGGCAACACAGCGGAAATGCGCAGACTTAGGCAGCGCATTGAGGAGGTGTCCCGAACACAAAACACGGAATATGTAGGCTGGGATTTTCCGGGCGGTCATGCCGAGGCAGACAAGGAAGATAATCGCCTGCGCCTGTATTTTGACGGAAAGCCCACGGAGGAACAGCGAAGTAAGCTAAAATATAACGGCTTCAAATGGGCACCGTCTGTCGGCGCATGGCAGCGTCAGCTCAATGACAATGCTATTTATGCTGCCTCGCGGCTGGATTTTCTCCGCCCGGAGAGCGGTGAAAGCCCCACAGCGCTCCAACCGAAAGCACCGGCTAAAAGCACACCGGAGAGAGGATAACGACTATGGAAATCAAGATTAACCGCGAGATACGCGAATATAAAGAGAATATGTTTTTCGGGCTGTCGCTGCGGCAGCTCGTTTTTTCTGTGCTGGCCTGCGGTGTTGCCGTCGGTATTTATTTCGGTCTGCGGAATGTGCTGGGTACGGAAACGGTCAGCTGGCTGTGTATCCTCGGCGCGGCTCCCTTTGCTGCCATGGGCTTTGTAAAATACCACGGCATGACGGCGGAAAAATTCGTGATCGCATGGGTACGCTCGGAATTTCTGATCCCCAGGCGGCTGACCTTCAAGCCGAAGAATTTATACCGCGAAGCCATGCAGGAAGCGCACGCCAAAGCCCAAAAACGACACTGACATTGGAAACTTGGGTGCATTTTGCCCTAAGTTCAAAACGACATCCGACCACACCCGAAGGAGGCAAAAATGCTGAAAACACTGAAAAACATCCGCCGCAGAGATACGGATAAATTTATGATCCCTCACAGCGTGCAGGAGGTGATCCCCATCCGCACGGTCTGGAAAAGCGGTATTTTGCTTGTGGGGCAGAACCGCTATAGCCGCACCTGGCAGTTTTCCGACATCAACTACGCGCTGGCCGGCGAGGAAGATCAGAAATCCATGCTGCTGGGGTACAGCGCCCTGCTGAACCTCTGCGACAGTAACGCCGACACCAAGTTGAGCATCGTCACCCGAAAGCTCAACCGCCGTGATTTTGAGGAATACATCATGATCCCCTATGAAAACGACGGCCGCGACCATTACCGCAAGGAATATAACGATATGCTGCTGGAAAAAGCATCCCACGCCAGCGGTATGATCCGCGACCTGTATATCACGGTGACGATCACACGCAAAAGCTATAAGGAGGCCGAAAGCTATTTCGCCCGCACCGGTTCAGAGTATACGCTGGCGCTCTCCCGCCTCGGCTCGCGCTGCACGGAGCTGGATATGATGGATCGGCTGCGCATTCTGCACGGCTTTTTCCGTCACGGCGAGGAAGCGGACTTTCATTTCGACCCAAAGCTGTCCATGAAACTGGGTCACAGCTTTAAGGACTACATCTGTCCGGACAGCTTTGAATTTGACCGGGACTGTTTCCGCATGGGCGACCGTTACGGCCGTGTGCTGTTCCTCAAGGATTACGCCGCCTATCTGCGGGACGATATTCTCTCGGAGCTGTCCGGTATTGACCGGCCGATGATCCTATCTATTGATGTGGTACCGATCCCCATGGACGAGGCGATCCGCGACGGAGAAAGCCGTCTGCTCGGCGTAGAGAGAAACATCGTGGACTTTTTACGCAAGCAGCAGCAAAACAACAATTTCTCCGGCACGATCCCCTACGACATGGAAAAGCAGCGGGCGGAGATGAAGGAATTTCTTGACGACCTCACCTCCCGTGACCAGCGGATGCTTCTGGGCATGGTGACGCTGGTGCATACGGCGGACAGCAAGCAGCAGCTGGACGCTGACACCGACTACATCCTCACCTCTGCCACACAGCGGATGTGCCAAATGGCCACGCTGCGATTTCAGCAGATGGACGGCCTGAACACAGCACTGCCCATTGGCGTGCGGAAAATTGATATTCTGCGCACCTTCACCTCGGAAGCGCTGGCGGCGCTGATGCCGTTCCGTGTGCAGGAGATCATGGAGCCGGGCGGCATTTATTACGGTGAGAACGCCATCTCCGGCAATCTGCTGCTGTGCAACCGTGCAAATCTGCTCAACCAATCCACCATCATTACCGGCGTACCCGGCAGCGGCAAATCTTTTTCGGCAAAGGAGCTGATCGTCTTTCTGGCGCTGGCCACGAAGGATGATATTTTGATCTGTGATCCCGAGCGCGAGTATTATGCGCTGGGTCAGGCGCTGGGCGGTGAGGTCATCCGCATTGCGGCGGGCAGCCCCGACCATATCAACGCCATGGACATGGTGGAGGGCTACGGCGATGGCGGCAACCCGGTAGTAGATAAATCCGAGTTTATCCTGTCCCTGTTTGAACAGCTTGACCGCGGCGGCATCGGCCCCTTGCAAAAGAGCATCATCGACCGGTGCGTAGACGCCGTGTATGCGGCCTATAAGCGCGGCGGCCCTGTCCCGACGCTTCGTGTTCTCCGGGAAAAGCTGCTGGCACAGCCAGAGGAAGAAGCCTGCGATCTGGCGCTGGCGCTGGAGCTGTTCACCACCGGCAGCCTGGATGCCTTTGCCCATGAAACCAATGTGGACACCCAAAACCGCATCGTTATCTATGACATTATGGATCTGGGGCGTCAGCTCAAAACCATGGGGCTTCTGATTATCACCGACGCCATGCTCAACCGCGTGACGGAAAACTGGCGCAAGGGCAAGCGGACGCACCTGTTCATCGACGAATTTCATGTGGTCTTTCAGAATCCGTACAGCGCGGATTTCTTTGATTCCGCATGGCGTCGCTTCCGTAAACGCGGTGCCTATCCCACCGCCATTACGCAGAATGTGGAGTATCTGCTGGATTCCGTTCAGGCCAGCACCATGCTGTCGAATTCCGAAATGCTGATCCTGCTCAATCAGGCTCCCAGCGACCGGGAGAAGCTGGCGGCACTTTTGAACATTTCCCCGGAGCAGACCGGCTATATCACCAACGCCCCGGCAGGCTGCGGCCTTTTGCGCTACGGCGGCGCACTGGTGCCCTTCAAAAATCAGTTTCCGAAAGATACAGAGCTGTACCGCCTGATGACCACCAAACCGGATGAGAGCATTATTGTGGGAAGTAATACGAAATGAGAGGTGCACAGAAACATCATGGCGGATATTAAAACAAAAGAGTCGATTCGGGGCACGGTCAAGACCATTGACCGTGCTGCCGTTGTCTCTGAACGCATCAAATCTGCTGCCGTCCGCACCAAGGACACTGCGGATACCGCTGAAAAAAACGCCGCTCCTGCGGAGACTTCTCCGCAGGAGTACGGCGCACAGCAGATCAAAGATACCGTGCGCCGATGTGTGGCAGGAACCGAGGTTCAGCTGCAAAAACGCGGACGGCGCGGGTTTTCCGATGCGAAGCGCAATGCCGGTAAAGCACGGGACAACATTCAGAAATGCAAGGATGCGTTCAAGGGAACCCAGCCGAAAAAAGCCACACAGCAAGCGGTTCAGAAAGCCGGAAAGGGTACGCTCAAAACGGCACAGTCTGCCGGAAAGGGCTCCGTAAAGGTCGCACAGAAGGGGGTCAAAACCGCGCAGCAGACCGGGCGGGCAGCAGTAAAAACAGCGCAAACCACGGCTAAGACCGCCAAGGTGACGGCAAAGGCTTCCGCAAAAGCGGCGCAGAAAACCGTACAGGCGGCAAAGGCGGCAGCCAAGGCTACGGTACAGGCCGTTAAGGTTGCCGCAAAAGCCACCGTTGCGGCGGTCAAAGCGATCATTGTCGGAACAAAGGCGCTGATCGCCGCCATTGCCGCAGGCGGCTGGGTCGCGGTAGTCGTCATCCTTGTGCTTTGCGTGGTCGGGCTGATTGCCAGTTCCTGCTTCGGCATCTTCTTCTCCGGCGAGGATAGCGGCACGGGACAGACCATGCGGCAGGTGGTACAGGAGATCAACACCGATTATCAATCGCAGATCGACGATGCAAAAGCAGGCAGCACCTATGACGAACTGGAAATGTCCGGCTCCCGCGCCGTCTGGCCGGAGGTGCTGGCCGTTTATGCGGTGAAAACCACTGCTGACCCCGATGATCCGCAGGAGGTCGCCACGGTGGACGATAGTAAGAAAGTCATCCTCAAGGATATTTTCTGGCAGATGAACGACCTGTCTTCCCGCACGGAGAGCAAGACTGAGGATGTCATCACTGAAACCGACGACGGCCACGGAAACATTGTGGAAACCGTCACGACGGTCACACGCACCTATCTCTATATCACGGTCAGCCACAAGACCGCCGAGGAAATGGCTGAGCAATTCGATTTCACCGCCGACCAGCGGCAGCAGCTTTCCGAACTGCTTGCCGAGGAAAACCGCAAATTGTGGTCATCCGTTCTCTACGGCATCTATTCCGGGGACGATGCCATCGTTACAGTGGCGCTGTCGCAGGTCGGAAATATAGGCGGCGGACCATACTGGTCTTGGTACGGATTCGGCAGCCGTGTGGAGTGGTGCGCCTGCTTTGTCAGCTGGTGTGCCGACCAGTGCGGTTATATCGACACCGGTGTCTGCCCGAAATTTTCCGGTTGCGGAAACGGCGTGCAGTGGTTTCAGGAGCGTGGGCAATGGCTGGACGGCTCCGCCAAGCCTGTTCCCGGCATGGTTATCTTCTTCGACTGGGACAACAAGGGCGGCTCCGGCCCCCAGGATGGGGAGGCTGACCATGTGGGCATCGTCCAGAAGGTGGAGGACGGAATCATCTACACCGTAGAGGGCAATTCCGGAAACCTCTGCCGGGTGAACCGCTATCCCATAGGACATTACGAGATTCTGGGGTATGGTGTTCTGTGCCCGTAACAAAGAAAATGGTGTCACCCCATCGGGTGGCACCATTTTTCTGAAAAGCAACGCAACAAACGAATTGACGATAATGTGCTAAATAGTATAATGAATTTGTAGTAAACTCACGGAAAAGGAAAGCGTCTGTAGATTTCGTAAATTTACCCCATTTGCGATAGCGCTGCCAAAAGCTGTTGATATTGGAGCGTTTCCGGAAAAACTGACGGAGACGGTGACGGCGCAAATTCTGCGGCCAGCGCCGGAGCAAGGAAGCAAATGCTTTGGATCACCCGCATTTTGTGCTCCAGGGACGAATGGACATAGACTTGAAGTGTAGTGCGGACATCCGCATGACCCAGCATCTCGCTCAGGCTCTTTACATCTATCCCACGCTCCACACAGCGGGAGGCGTATGTGTGCCGCAGCGTGTGAAAATTTCGGTACGGGATACCCGCTGCTTTCAGCAAAGCCCGGTACTGATATTGCATTGTCCGTGGCTCCATCGGCACATTTTTCCCAGTCAAGAGATAGTTTTCGCCGTTGGGATGGGACTGGACCAGCTTTTGCAGAAGGGCGGCCATGTCCCCCGGCAGCGGGATAGTACGCCGGGCGCTGTCACTTTTGGGCGGCAGCACCATCAGACTGGTGCGGTCCCCACTGCGGATGCGCTGTACGGTTTTGCGGACATGGACTACCCCATTCCGCAGGTCAATATCCTTATATTGCAGGGCGCACAGCTCCCCAAGACGCAAGCCGGTGTTCAGTGTCAGCAAAATGCCGATACCGGTTGTCGTCGGTTCGTCCATGATCATCTGTGCCAACCGCTGGATCTCGTCCGGATAGAAGATGTCGATCTGCTTTCGTCGATACGCTGGCAGCTCCACAGTCATCCCCGGACTGGGGCAGTCCAGCTTTTTGGCGCTGTATCTCAGGATGGACTTCAATAACACCCCCACGTCTCTGGCGCTCTTCCCGGAAAGACCGTTTTTCTGTAACCGACGAAGAAATTCGGAAATTTGGTTCGCCGTCAGTTGGCTGAGAAGAACGGCCCCAAAAACGGGCAGAATATAGCGTTTCAGTACATAGGTGTACCTGGCAAGGGTGGACCGTTTCAAGTCATCCTGCTTGTCCGCAAGAAACCGCTCCGCAGCCTGATTCAGTGTGAGCGAGGAAGCTGCTACCGGCGCTTCTCGACAGGCGTCCAAACATTTCTGCCGTTTCGCACGGCACTCCCGATAGCTTCCGGCATAAACATAGCCGTACTCGGCCCGGCCGGAGGGCGACCGTCCCCGGATATACCGCCCCTCCCACCGGCCATCTTTTCGCTTGTAAATGTTCTCTCCACGCTTCGGCATATAGGCTCCTCCTTGACGATGTATTTGACGGCGTATTTTACTTGCATTTCCCGTTTTGACCGATACAGTTGGCACAAATGCGCTGAAACCGAGTATAACTATCATGCGTATTTGTAATTTGCATGAGATTTTGCTAAATTCCGGCAATACGGTCATTGACTTTTGCGGTGAGTGCCGATATAATATGGATGGTTAGATAGATTTAGGTATCGCAAATGGGGTAAATTTACGAAACCCCATTTCCGGAATTCCTATTCTATCATTCCCCATCAAGCCTAAGTTGATTCTCGAAAATAAAATAATTGAATCCGATGATGCGACACGGCGGTCATCCGAGCCGGAAACGGCCAGGTGATTGCCTAAAAGGAAAGGGGTGTAATGCCCCATGCGGTCGGCACTGTAAGCGCAAGGATATGATCGAGGCGGGAAACCGCTGGGGCGAAAGCCCGTCATTGCGAGAAATCGTGAGAAGGTAGATCATGGACGCAGAGGAAAATCCTCGTGGCGCAAGTCAGTAGAATTGTGTAGTTTAGGATTCCGGGCAGCGGGCGCTCTCTCCGTGGTGCTATATGGCAGGAGTGTACGCTGATGACCCATTATGGGTTTATCGGCGTATTATTTTTACCATTTACGAACACGGAGGAGGTGTGCCCCTATGGGGAAGGTCGCAGGCGCTCAGAATTTTGACGGCAGGAACTGGCACGAACAGCATATCGCAAAGCGGACACGGGCGGCTCTGGACGAGCAGGACCGGGCCTTTGCGGAGCGTCATGCCGGGGATACGCTGGCGGAATTGGCCTGTTATCTGCGGCGCTGCGCCGAACATTGGGGACGGTCCCCTGCCCCATGTGAGATCGTCGGCGGAAGCTACATTGCCGATCGGTTCGGCAGTTGGTCGGACGCTCTGCGGGCGGCGCACCTGAATCCTGCGTACAGCCACCCGCATAACCGGTCCAATGGCCGATATCAACGGGAAAAGAAACGCCAAATCGAGCTGTACCGGGTGGAGCGGGACGCCAAACGGGCGGAACGGGAAAAGAAAAATCTGGAGCGCCAGCGGGTCAACGCCGCACGGGCGGCGGCCAAGCAGGCGGACGAGCCTTGCGAAGCCGAGCCGACAGAGGCCGCTCTCTGAACGGCAAGCAATTTCGGTAAGCACGTTGCCAAAGCGGCAGCGAGTTTATAATAAAAATTCTCTAAGGAGGAAAACAACATGAAGAAAAGGCTTTTGTCTCTGATCATGGCTGTCATGATGGTCGTTGTGCTGGTCGTCCCGGCCGCAGCTGCCACCACGGACACGAATGAGCCCGCCACGGTGACCGTGTACATCACAGAGGGCTTGTTTGACGAAGGAGGCTTTGCCAATGGGGCCCCTCGTCAGCAAGCGTACATCAAGGACGGGGAGCCTGATGCTTCCGACTGGATGACTCAGCTGCCGTTCGACGAAGAATTCACGCCTATGGTTTTGGACAGCGACACCATCGCTGCACTCATGGATCGCAGCCTGTACAGCGCTCCTGATTCCTACACCGAAGAAAATCCGAACCCCAATGTACTGGATGCAATTATTGTTGCGCTCATGCTGAATGGCTATACGGATATCGCTGGCGGCTGGGATACCATTAACACTCCGAATGGTGGCTATATCCATACCGTAGCACCCGTGCAGCCCACCTATCAGCCGACTACGCAGGAGACCATTGCCGGAACTACCTACAATGTTTACCGTGGCTTTGGTTGGAACATCGCCTGCACTCAGGGTGACAGCATTCAGGCCCTCAGCCTGTATGGCACCAACTATTCCCTGACTGATGGAATGGTAATTGTATTTGACTTCAGCGCTTATACTCTGTACGATGTGAATTGACCTAAAAATTTCTCATGCGGAGGGGCGGGATAGCCCGCCCCTCCGCATTTTGAATAGCATTTATTTGCGTTTGGTCAAAGAGTTCTATCAACAAGTCATTAGATTATCTCCATGAACACAGGAGAAAGTCTAAATGCATAGGAGGTACCAATGAAGAAACGAAATGGGCGCAAGATTATTGCCTGCGCATTGGCTTTTGTGCTAATGATAGGTGTGCTGCCCACTCAGGCATTTGCCGCAACGGACTCTGAGCTCAAGGAGATACCCTCCGTCGAAACAGCAGAGCAAAGCGTTGACAACGTAGAGGAAGTTTCCGATGGAAACAACGGCTTAGATCCAGTTCAAAATGATTCTGAAACTGATTCAGAAAACAAAAGCATAGGCAACTTTGAATTCTATATTGCAACCAGTTCACAAAGCGTTAAATTAGCAAGCATTAAAGACAATGGTAAAAATACGATCTATATTCCTGTATCGTTAATGTCTAAGACCGCTATTCTTGATTTCACTATTAAATCAGATAGTACTGAACAATTTTCTGTTGCGTATAGCGAGTTTGATATAGACGGAAACGAAAAGGAAACTCTTACACTAAAGGAATCCAATGCTGGAACAGTAAGCATCAATGGAAGTTACCGAGAACAATATAGTTTCTTCCGGTACATATCGGCTAATAACCTCAAATGGACAAAAACTATCGAGTTATCCTACGATGGAGAATCGGTTGAGTACACTGTAGTTCCTTTTTGCGATGTGACTAAACTATCTGTTACAGAAACTGCAGGAGCAAAGAACACCCGTCCTATGCAGTTACTGGCTGATGGGACATACACCACGACTGTTGTGGCAAATAGTTCCGTGAAAATCACGGCTGGCGGTGGAATTCAAAACGTGGATACAACTGCCATAGATGGAGCAGGCTCTTCGGTTACCAAGACATTCAGTGGTGATGAATCCCTCAATATTCGTATCAGCAGCAAAGTTGAGGGAGTCGAAGCGAGAGAATACACTCTCAACGTAAAGTGTATAGAAAAGGATTATTTCCCCACGTTTGTAGGTGGAACAAAGCCCTCGGCTGCCGGTATCAAACTTACAGTAGCGCAAGGAACCAAAGACTTTTATTTGGATTCAAGCGAGTATATTGATGCTGAAAGTATAAGTGCGGACACTGTATATGAATGGACTCTTTTGTCTACAAAAGCTGTAGTAAGCACCGAGGCAACCTGCCTTGTGAATACCGACGCTGTGGCCGGAGCAGTTTTTTATACTTGTAAGGTTACCAACATTGTAGACGGCTTCTCTTATTCGACATCTTATAGATACAATATCAAAATAAGTGCAGAAGCTTTGGATGCGCCCAAAGTTAGCATAGCCCCCAAAATTATTACCTGTGATTTTGGAAAAGAAGCAACTCCTCTGAAAGTAGAGCTGAAAGATGCCGCCTTAGGCGTACAGTTCCACTATCAGTGGTATAGTAATACGGTCAACGACAATAGTAACGGGCAGTTGCTTCAGGGAGAGACAAAAAGCAGTCTTATAGTTCCTACTAATACAGTCGGCACGACATGGTATTATTGCGTCGTATATAAGGTCTTTGATGGAAAAACAAGCCCGACCGCAACAACGGAGTGTGCGCAGGTCACAGTTAATCCTTGGAAAACCGATATGAACGGTGATGGGTCGGCTGACAGCCCCTATGAGATTGCTACTGTTTCGGATATTGAATACATACGGGATTCTGTCAATTCCGGTCTTTCCTTTGATGGAGTATTTTTTAAATTTGTTTCCGATATTACATTGCCGAACGGCTGGACTCCCATCGGATGCACGGTAGATGGAACTAACAAATTTGATCCTCGGAATCCCGATGAGAAGGATAACCTCCGTGCTTTCTCCGGCACGATCCTCGGCAACGGTAAACTCCTGACTGTCCCCAAAGGTGGCAAACCGTTGCTGGCTTATGTTAAGAACGCCACGGTCAAGGATCTGAACATCTACGGTGAAGAGATCAACGGCTACGGTCTGGTAGATGGTCTTCACGGTGTCGGCTTTACAAGTGAAGACACTTTTGCGATCATCATCGAAAATGTGACGCTTAAATCCGGCACCAAGACGCTGAAATCTGGCTTAATCGGTGCAGAAGTAGATATGGATGTTAACGGCTTTGCCGGGGCGAGTGCCGCTTTTATTACGACCATCCGTAACTGTACCATTGAAAAAGATGTCGTTGTCGGTTATGACGGCACTCAAAGCGAGATTGGCGCATTTGCCGGTCGATTCCAGGGCATCATCGAAAATTGTGTCAGCCATGCCACTGTCAAAGGTGTGGATTATGTAGGTGGCATCATTGGTTCCCGTGACAATGCTATGGGACAGTGCACAGTCAGCAAATGCAGCTTTGACGGCACGGTAATCGCCAGCGGCAAATTTGCCGGTGGTATTGCAGGTACAATGTATACCGGTGCAGCAGCACCGAACGGCATTAAGACAACCATTGAGGCGTGCGTGGCTTCCGGTTCTATCAATGGCAATGAGAACGTCGGCGGAATTACCGGCGGCGACATGAAGGTCAATCAAGCGTGGAATAGCTACTCTATTACCGGAAATACATTTTCCGGCAAGGTCAGCGGCGCAAAGAATGTGGGCGGCATCATCGGATACTATCGCAGCCTGAATAAGTTTGACAACATTGCTGGAAACGCTTACCTGAAGGGCTGCGGGGCTGAACAAGGAATCGGAGCTGTTGATTATGTAGATACCAGTTGTGAAACGCACGAAACAGCGAGCGGTGCGACATACTTCGATACATCGAAGTCGCTCCCTGATATTTATGGCGTGACGAAAGAGAATCATAATCGTACAGATGATCCTTTGGGCAAAGATGCCAGCAACTTGACGATGGAAGTCGAAGATGCAACGACGCCTATCTGCTA
>ERZ773264.313-NODE-313-length-73126-cov-18.339191_pt1 | contig 73126 bp, 62 predicted proteins | sample MGYA00511910_ERZ773264 | MGnify/ENA primary metagenome ERZ773264 (study PRJEB29015, sample SAMEA2737739) | human gut metagenome | biome: human gut; feature: human-associated habitat; material: faeces | place: China | collected 2012 ...
TGATAAGGCCGGGTATCTATAGATGAAAAATTAAAGTTTTAGGTGACGGTTTTCCGAAATTTTAAGGTTTAAAATCAGGAAATGTCACCTATATAGTAAAAATTGTTTCTCCAGATACCGGTTTTTTAGAAAAAGCGGTACCTAAAGAAGCAATTTTTGATCTATAGAGACTTTCCGGTATCTGAATGTTAAATTTTCAGCGTGTAGGTACCATAATGGTATCTTTTACATGAAATTTATTGGGATAGATACCACGGTGGAATTTTTTATTGAATTTTATTGGTATAGGTACCGCAATGGTATCTTTTACATGAAATTTATTGGGATAGATACCACAGTGGAATTTTTTACTGAATTTTATTGGTATAGGTACCGCAATGGTATCTTTTACGTGAATGTTATTGGCATAGATACCACGATGGCATTTTTCCTATGAATTTTAATTATATAGAACCCATCCTTTATTTATAAGTTTATAATGCCCGATCATATAAAGGCTTCAATAGAACGATTGTTTCACAAAATACCGGCAATGAAATTTCCACTTATTAGCAAGTCAAGCTTCCCAAACATTTATCACTTTACTGTAAACACTCATTGTATGCATTTCCTTCCGGGAGCGCCTTTAACTGCAAGTTCTGGTGCCCTTATATTTGTTCCACAGACAGGATTTGCGGAAATATGTTTCTCAATTATATTATCTCCAGCCAACAGGAAGAAGGGGGACATTTCTTTCGGAAGAACAAATTTGCAACCGCGCCGTAGTTCCATCACATAACGCTAATGGCATAAAAGTAAAATATTTGTCAAACTTACCTGAAATCAATATCGGCGCTAACTTGCAAATTTTTCTGTAGAAAGAGAATGTCCCCCTTCTTCCGTCGCATTGAAAAAACTTATATTTAGAACAATCCCCGCAAATCCGTCCCTCCTGCCAAACCCCAAAGACCCCAGACCACGCAGTTAAACAGCAATTTAAAAGCAATTTAAAAGAAAACGAACAGATGAAAAAATTATGCAGATATAGTATAATAGACAATAATAAACCAAAAGAGAAATTTGCCAGACTGGGGGAAACATGGAACCACAAAAGCAGAATGACGGTGTGCGCTATAAGCTGGCAAATGCCATGAAAGAATGTATGCGCACTGCACCGGTAGAAAAAATAACCGTAAAAGAAATTGTAGAAACCTGTGGGTTGACGCGTCAGACATTTTATCGGAATTTTCAGGATAAATATGATCTGATCAACTGGTATTTTGATAAGATTTTGCTGGAATCATTTGAGCACATGGGAGAAGGAAGAACCGTCTACGAGAGCCTTGTCAACAAATTTGAATACATTCAGATGGAGCAGCTGTTTTTTCGGGCGGCATTCAAAAATGATCAGCAGAATTGCCTGAGAGATCATGATTTTGAACTGATTCAGGAGTTTTACACAAAGCAGATCGAAAGCCGGACAGGAAGAAAGATTTCCACCGAATTGCAGTTTGAACTGGAAATGTATTGTCTTGGTTCGGTTTATATGACGGTGCAGTGGGTGCTCGGGTATCGGAAATGTACGCCAGAAGAGCTGGCACATGCGCTGACCGAATCCATGTCTGTGCGGCTGAGGGAAGTATTTCAAAAACTGGGATTAATATAGAAAGAAGCTGTAAAACGCTTCCACTTTGTCTATAATTTGAAACGCCAGAACCGGTATTTGCCGGAACTGGCGTTTCTTTCATCAGTGACTTCTTTTACAGTCCACTTTATATTGAATTGTAAGAAATTACATCAGTTTACGGAACAGTGCTTTCAGATCTTCCACACTGGCATCTTTTGGATTTCCAGGTGCGCAGGCATCGGCATGTGCGGATTCTGCAAGGAACTGTAAGTCTTCTTCCTTCAATGCTTCCAGTTTGGTCGGAATTCCGACATCGACGGAAAGCTGCTGTACGGCATCAATCGCTGCCTTGCGGTATTCGTCCACAGACATCTCATCGACACCTTTGACACCCATGGCGCGTGCAATCTCACGGTATTTTTCACCGGTGCAGTCGGCATTGTATTCCATAACGATTGGGAGCATCATTGCACAGGCAACACCGTGCGGGGTGTCATAGACAGCACCGAGTGTGTGTGCCATGGAATGAGCGATTCCAAGTCCGACATTGGAAAATCCCATACCTGCGATATACTCGCCGAGAGCCATGCCTTCGCGTCCCTCTTTTTCGTTTGCAACGGCACTGCGCAGGGATTTGGAGATCAGCTCAATGGCTTTGAGGTGGAACATATCTGTCATTTCCCAGGCTGCTTTTGTAGTGTATCCTTCGATGGCGTGTGTCAGGGCATCCATACCGGTAGAAGCAGTAAGTCCCTTTGGCATGGAAGACATCATCTCAGGATCTACGATTGCGATAATTGGCATATCGTGTGGGTCAACACATACAAATTTACGCTTCTTTTCCACATCGGTAATGACGTAGTTGATGGTAACTTCTGCCGCAGTACCAGCGGTGGTCGGAACAGCGATGATCGGTACACATGGTTTTTGGTCGGAGCTACGCCCTCAAGGCTGCGCACATCTTCAAATTCCGGATTGGCAATGATGATACCGATGGCTTTGGAAGTATCCATGGAAGAGCCGCCGCCGATTGCAATGAGGTAGTCGGCACCGGAATCCTTGAATGCCTGTACACCGTGCTGGACATTCTGGATGGTTGGATTTGGTTTGATATCGGAATAAATCTCATACACAAGACCATTCTTGTCCAGTACATCTGTTACCTTTTTTGTTACACCAAACTTGATCAGGTCAGGATCAGAGCAGACAAAAGCTTTCTGGAATCCGTGTGCTTTTGCCTCGGTTGCAATCTCCTGAATTGCACCTGCGCCGTGATAAGATGTTTCATTTAACATAATTCTGTTTGCCATAGTTGTAATCGTCTCCTTTGCATACATTCATGATACCCTTATTGTAGCAATGAAAAATCCGGGATGTAAGTTACAAAAGCAGCAGATTGTAACATGTGGTCCAAAATTTTTTTCCTTGATTTTTTATGGGAAAAGGAGTAATCTGTCAATGGGAATGAAGTTCTCCCAAGGAAATTTCCCTGAACTGCTGAACGATAAGCTGATGACTTCTACGATTGTTTGATCGCAGAGACCATCGGCTTTTTTATTTGCTGTAAGATTTTGAGGATGTGCAGGGGAAGGATTGATGCAGGATGGATGTAGCAGTAAATCAATTGTTCATATGTCGCATGTAAGAGATGAAAAAGGGATTATGAAAGAAGAGGAAAACCATGAATCCGTCACATGATTTACAGGGATTAAAGAAAAAAACAAAAGAAACATTTTTGTATGTGCTATCTGCGCTGCTCCTTGGCATTGCAATTGGTGCCATTGACGCGGTATTTGGTCGTGTTTTACTTTTTATTACAGATTTTCGTTCGGCGCATGTAGTTGTATTGCTGCCGTTTCTGCCGCTGGCAGGGCTTGGGATCGTCTGGTTATACCGGCATTTCAATGAGACGGCGTCAAAAGGAATGACGCTTGTCATGGAAGCCGGGCAGGGAAAGCGGGAGTCGATTCCACTGGCACTCATCCCACTTGTCATGGCCGGTACATGGATCACACATCTGTTTGGCGGAAGTGCGGGGCGCGAGGGCGTTGCCGTGCAGATCGGTGCCACACTTTCCCATGCGTTTGCCCGCAGATTCCACTTCCCGGACAACGGCAGGATATTATTGATTGCGGGAATGGCAGCCGGATTTGGAGGCCTCTTTCAGACTCCGTTTGCAGCAGTCTTTTTTGCGATGGAAGTAGTGGTGAGTGGAAGTATGGCATATTCCGCATTGCTTCCTGCAGCGATTGCGTCTTTTACGGCATCTGCAACTTCGCATGCGCTGGGGCTGGAAAAATTTTCGGTTCTTCTTTCGCAGACCCTGTCATTGACGGACACAAAGACGGTGACGTATCTGATTCTTTTTGGAATCTTGTTCGGTCTGACGGGACGGCTGTTTGCGGTGCTTTTGCAAAAAGTAAAACAGTTTATGGGAAACGTATTGGAAAATCCATACAAGAGAATCGGCTTTGTGTCGATCCCACTGGCGGTGTTCCTTTTTCTGGCGTGGAACGGACGGTACTGCGGACTTGGAACCAATCTGATCGCGCAGGCATTTTCCGGGGGAGAACTGTATATGTTTGACTGGATTTTGAAGCTGCTCTTTACGGTACTGACTTTGTCGATCGGGTTTCAGGGCGGAGAGGTGACACCGCTTTTTTCCATCGGTGCATCGCTTGGTTTTGTGCTGGGAAGCCTGGCAGGACTGCCACCGATGGTCTGCGCGGCACTTGGATACGCGGCGGTGTTGGGAAGTGCAACCAATACTTTGCTGGCTCCGGTTCTGATCGGAATGGAAGTATTTGGTGTGGAAAATGGGCTTGCATTTTGTGCGGTCTGCCTGATGGCATTTCTGGTCAATGGCAACCGCTGCATTTATACGGCACAGAAACGGTCTTTTTGGTAAAAATCCATTGACTCTCACCCTGGTTCATGGTTTATAGTTCTGCCAGAATTTAAAAATCGAGGTGGAAATCATGAACTGGGTGATTGGAAAAAAGCAAAAAAGAAGAAACAGAATAAAAGCACAATTCGGGAAAAATCCAATGGAGCTGGAAGCGTGGGAATCACTGGAGAAGCGCATGCGCGAAATCCGTATGTATGAAGAGCTGGTGGTGCAGGACGTAAAGAAGGAAGAATGGCAACGTGCAGGAAGCGTGGATACCGTTACGTGGAATGACCTGGAGATGGATCGTGTATTTGCACGGATCAACCATACCCGGACGTATATGGGAGAGCAGATTCTGTACCATCGCATGCACAATATGCAGACACGGCAGTCCTGTGAGGATATGGAAAAGAGGATTTCGTTTTTTTCGCGCCGGGAATCCATACGCACAGAGATAGAAGAAAAACTCATGCGTATCGGCAAGCAGAAAGAAAGCTGTTATCTGCCGTTTTTCCTGACGGAAGAAATTAACCCACTGGTCATTCCCGGTGCAATACTGTATTTTTTGCAGGGACTGCTGGCGTTTTGCCTGATCGGTGCAATTTTGCTGCGAAGTAATTTGTGGGCAACTGGTTTTCTTGTTGTGGCGGTAGTCAATCTGCTTATTTATCTGCATACAAAATGCAAATATGAGGGAAATTTGTTTATGGTATCCAGTCTGAAAGAACTTTTTGATTTTTGCAACTGGATTGTAAAAAAACTGGAACCGGACAGACCGGAAATTTTGCATGCATTGGAGAAAACTCAAAAATTATCCCACCGGATGCTGCGCTGGCAGACCAGAAAATACCAGAGCATATCCGGGGATGTGACGGGGATCCTCTGGGATTATATTGCGGGAATTACGCTGCATGATGTTGTCGCATTTTACCGTATTCAAAAAACTTTGCGCGCGTGCAAAAAAGAGACGATGCAACTGTATACATTTGCAGGAGAAATCGATATGGAGATTGCGATCGCATCCTTTCGGAAAAGCCTGCCGCAATGGTGCTGCCCGTCATTGCAGAGTGATGGCGCAATCAGTGTGGAGGAAATCAGTCATCCTCTTATGGCAGATGCAATTCCGAATGATTTTGTCCTGAAAAAAGGTGTGGTACTGACCGGGGCAAATGCATCTGGCAAATCGACATTTATGAAAGCGGTTGCCATCAATGTGATTCTGGCACAGACGATCAATACCTGTGTTGCAAAAAATATGAAAATGCCTGCAATACAGGTGATGACCTCGATGGCACTTCGGGATGATGTGCTGCAGGGAGAGAGTTATTACATGCGTGAAATTAAATATTTAAAGCGCATGCTCGATGAATTGGAAACGGGTGAGCCCATGTTGTTTGTGATTGACGAGATTTTAAAAGGGACGAACACGCGTGAGCGTCTGGCGGCATCCAATGCCATTTTATCCTACATGGTGCAGAAACAGGGCTTTCTCCTGATTGCTACACATGATCTGGAGCTGGTGTATGCCTTAAAAAACCGATACGACACATATTATTTTGACAGTCAGGTTCGTGAAAAAGATATCGTTTTTCCATACAAAATCAGACGTGGGATCGTCGGGAAAACAAATGCCATAGATTTGATGGAACTGCTGGATTTTCCAGAAGAAATTACAGACCAGGCACGGCGTGAGGTGGGAAAGAGATAATTGTATTTTCAAATATATAGAAGGAAGGAACGGGACAGATGAAAATAGGACAGGCAGCGCAACTGACCGGATTAACCATCAGCAATATCCGCTTTTATGAAAGAAAGGGGCTGCTCGAACCGGAGCGGAATGACCAAAGCAAATACCGCAATTACAGTGAACAGGATATCCGGCGGTTAAAACAGATCATTTTATATCGGAAAATGAATATACCCATCGAAAAAATTGCCTCGATGCTGGATGATCCGGTGGTTTCTGAGGAACTTGTCCGGCAGCAGTTGCAGGAGTTGTTAAATAAGCAGCAGGAAATACAGGGTTCCATCGACCTGTGCCGGAAACTTGCAGCAGATCATGCCTACGATGGCGAAAATATTGATTTTTACCTCAACTATGTAAAAGAAGAAGAGAAAAAGGGACGTAGCTTTGCGCAATTGGAGGAACTTGTCGGTGATTTTTCGGAGTACAGCGAGTTTTATAAAGTGAGTGGCGATCCGGTTTTCCAGTTTCTGTTTTGTAAGGTCAAAAATCAGAAGCTGTTTGGATGGGTATGGTTTGCACTGTGGATCGCACTGAGCGTTTTTTTTATTGTGGAGTTTGGATTCGGTGACGGGCATATGCCGCTTGTGGTAAAAGCGATCGTTATCGGGGCTGTGCTTGTCCTTTTATGGTATGATTTTATCCGGTATTGCAGAAAAAAGCGAAAATATACCGTTAAATACAGGAAAACAACAGCACCATAAAAGGCATGGTCACAATGGCACACAGCGTGGTCACTACGTTAATCGCGCTGGCATAGTGTGCATCGTTTCCGTACACCTGGCACATCTGTGTAACGGTGGATGCTGATGGGGTGATTACTGCGAGAAATACAATGAGCATGATCTTTTGAGCATCTGCAGACAGTGTGGCAAGATGGCTGATTTTTATGAGAAACAGTGCAATCAAAGGAATGACAAGCATTTTGAGAGCCGATATGAAATACACACGTTTATTTGCAAAAATTGCTTTTAAATCCATTCCGGCAAAAAGCATTCCGGTTACAATCATGCTGGCCGGTCCGATCATATTTCCAACGCTGGAGATGGTATTTGTAATGAGTTCCGGCAGCCGGATTCTGGTGAAAAATAAAATGGCACCAATGGCAATGGAAATCATATTGATGTTAAGGATGATTTTTTTCCAGTCATAGGAAGATTCACGGCTTATGATTTTCTTGCAGTGTGTCCAGAGGAAAACAAGCTGCACGCTCATGAAGACACATCCGTAAAGCACCCATTTCTGTCCCAGAACGAATGTCACGATAGGAACAATCAGATTACCGGAGTTGGAGTAATAGATAGAAGCTGTTTCCACTTCATTTAAGGAAAACAGTTTTCCCATCACGAAAACGACAAGCAGGAGAACCACCTGAAGCAATACGGATGCAACAAGCGCGATGAGAAGACCATTTACGGTTTTTTTGGTATAGTCCACCTGAAAAGCGTTTATAATCACGCATGGAATGATCAGGTACAGTACGATTTTGGATAAAACCTTACTGTCTTCTTCTTTGACAATTCCCACCTTTACAATAATAAATCCCATCAGAATCATGAGAAAAAGTTCAAAAATCTGTTCCATTAAAAGAATACTGATCTGCATAAAATCACCCTGTCTTTCTAACTGCCTATCATAGAACTTGTAAAATAAAATTGCAAGAGTATACCGGTTATTTGCAAAAGCAGAAACTGTGTAAGTTTATAGTTCCTACTTTCATGATAGAATCATATCCTGAAACGTGTGATATGACAACACAAATACGTCCTGAAACGTGTAACATCATAACACAAATACGCCTTGAAAATGTTGACGGCTCTGCCATAAAGGAATATTATATAAAGCAATAAGAAATGCTGCATATAAATTCCACTGACAGGGAGGACGCACGATGAAACGTTTTACATTGGAACAATTGGTGCCTGACACAATAAACTTGTTGATACAGGAACAAGATGGCGTATGTTTTGAAGAATTTTTATATCAGCTTCGACCAAACGAACGAAAGGGGAATTCGTGATGAAAGGAATGATGAAAGTCAAACTGGTGATTGCTTTGTTGGTGGTAATCGCTGTTGCAATTTTTTATTATGTTTCACTTCCGGCAATTAACATTCATGCAACAGAAACCTGGAAATTTATTTTTCTGATTTTGGCGGTGCTTTTCGTGCTTTATATTGTAAGAAAGGCAAAGATAGCAGGACAAAGCAAGATTGAACTGTCCTTTATTAAGGAATATACAGGTTTAAAGATTGGAGTGATTGTCTTTTTACTGTTTTTGGCGGTTTATGTGGCAGGCTCCATTTTGTCCTCACCGATTGTCAATGCAGCAAAATATCAGAAACTTTTAAAAGTGGAAGAGGGGGAATTTACCGAGGATATCAAACAGATTTCTTATGACCAGATTCCACTGTTAGATCGTGACTCCGCATCCATTCTGGGAAATCGTAAGATGGGTAGTCTTGTTGATATGGCGTCGCAGTTTGAAGTCAGTGAACTTTATTCCCAGATTAACTACAAAGGGGAACCGGTCCGTGTGACACCGCTCCGTTATGCGGATACCATCAAGTGGCTGACGAACCAGAAGGAAGGAGTTCCAGCCTATATTAAGATTGATATGGCAACGCAGGATACGGAGCTGGTTCGTTTGTCAGAAGGCATGAAATATACGCCATATGACCATTTTCATAGAAACTTAAAGCGTCATTTAAGATTTCGTTATCCGACCTATATTTTCGATGATATCAGTTTTGAGATTGACGAGGAGGGTACGCCTTACTGGATTTGCAGTGTTGCAGATTATAAGATTGGTCTGTTTGGAGGTAAGACCATCGGCAGAGTTGTGCTTTGTAATGCTGTGACAGGCGAGTGCACTGATTATGCGGTAAAAGATGTGCCAAGCTGGGTAGACCGTGTTTATTCTGCCGATTTATTGGTACAGCTTTATGATTATTATGGATCTTTAAAACATGGATTTATCAACAGTGTGTTAGGACAGAAGGATTGTCTGACCACCACGAACGGTTATAATTACCTTGCAATGAATGATGATGTCTGGGTTTATACCGGAGTAACCTCCATCACAAGTGATCAGTCCAACGTTGGATTCGTCCTGATGAATGAGAGAACGATGGAGACAAAATATTATCAGGTAGAAGGCGCAATTGAAGATTCTGCGATGTCCTCTGCGGAAGGTAAGGTGCAAAACCTTGGCTATACAGCAACCTTCCCACTGTTATTAAACATTACAAATGAGCCGACCTATTTCATTGCATTAAAGGATGATTCTGGTCTGGTAAAAATGTATGCGATGGTAAATGTGCAGAAATATCAGATTGTAGCAACCGGTGATTCTGTCAGTGAATGCGAAAAGAACTATATGGAACTGATGAAGCAAAATGGTGTCAATGCGGAAACAAAAGAGAGCGACAGTGTCAAGAAAGCAACCGGTACGATTGCAAAAATCACCGATGCAGTGGTAGAAGGAAATACGCACCAATATATTTTGCTCGAAAATGATTCCGATATTTACGATGTATCGGTAGTAGATTACCTTGATATCGTGCGTTATGGTGTAGGAGATACCATCACATTTGAATATATGGAGGGTGAGCAGGCCAATACCGTGCTTGGGATTGAAAAATAGAACTATGATTGTAGTTACAGAATAAGGATAGAGGGGCAAGGTAAGCCCCTCATATTAAGAATTACTTAACTCTATCGTCATACCAAAGCAGATATTTTGTGAGTAGTATACCTGTGACAAATCCGACCATCGCATAAGTGGCTGCATCAATAGAAATAGAGAACAATTGGACAATTGGTGCCTGACACAATAAACTTGAAGGTAAGCAATATTCAATTTTGTAAATAAGCATATCATTCAGCTAACGAACGATAAAAACTCATTTCCTCCTCGGAAACTGCCTTATTTTATTGCAGCATTTCCTGCTTAATTTTTTCGTATAAAGGACGAATGGTTTCCGGCACTTCCTCCAATTCGTCCGCAATCTGATCCAGAGGTTTGCCTTTTTGAATTTTTTTACGAATCTGCTCTGACAATTTTTCTTCTTTCCCGATCTCTTTCCCGATCCTTTCGCCATCCTCAATTGCTTCGGCGCGCTGCATTTCCAGCCGTCGTTCAAATGTATAGTCTAATGTCATCACGTGCATTACCTCCTCCCTGTGTTGAGCCAGAAAATCCCTAAGCACATTTTCTTCCATACACTGGTTGATAGCTTTCTCAATGGCATCTTCCAGATTTCCACTGATTTCATTATTTTTCCGCACCATATCCACAAAATACATATATTCACGCAATGTCTGGCATTTTGACAGCAGTGGGGTATTTTTTCCACTGTTGATATTGTAAACATGGCAGACCAATTCTATCTCAGGATCCTCAGTTTCTTTTTCAAATGCATCAGAAAGACGAAGATCATACTGATCCGGCGCATCTTCTTTTCCATTATAGAACACGACAAAATGGGGCACTGGAATCTTTAAGATTCTTCCACCATAAATATCACGCTTCTGAGCCTTGATTCTTTTTTGTATAATGCTTGCAAAATAAAGCAGATCCCTCAGTGGCATATTCGGGCAATAGGTCGACTGATGCTCATACAGGCTCAGATTCGCATCAAGAATGAATGATGCATCATTCCGTACGGTAAGCGAAAAGCTTTTGTCATCCAAAGTTGTCATTTCAACCAGTTCTGGATCGTCATAGTCCGTTCCATTAATCGCGTTATAAATTTCCATTGCACGTTTCTTGTCCTGAAGAAGCATGCTGAACACATCACTTTTGTATTCTTTGTTTGCCATACAGTTTCCTCCTTGTGTAAGCCACAGAATCTGTATGACAACACATCCCATATCAATACAAATCCTGCTTATAACAAAATTAAGTTAAAATAAAGTTGAATTTTAAAAGCAAGACTTTCCGGGATAATTTGAAATGAAAAAATAAAATATATGATATAGACGGCTCGCCAGGTACTGTCCGCCCAAGCTATGGAAAAATATGTATTTGCTTTGTGACAAGTATAGCATTTAAATGCCTGAGATGCAACAAAAACCTTCCACATTTATGCAAACAGTAACGTCCTGAAAAGTGTAGCACTATCACATAAATACGTCCTGAAAAGTGTAGCACCATAACACAAATACGTCCTTAAAAATGTTGACGGCTCTGCCATAAAGGAATATCATATAAAGCCATAAGGAATGCTACATATAAATTCTACTGACAGGGAGGACGCACAATGAAACGTTTTATAAGGGAACTTCTTTTCCGGTAGGGAAAGTTGATTTCATGGATCTGTATGCGTTCAAAATTTATATGCTTGATGTCGGGCTTCTGCTTGCCATGGCAGATCCGGATGCAAGCGTTATCATTGATGGAAACCGGATTTTTGCAGAGTTTAAAGGGGCGTTGACGGAGCAGTATGTGCTGCAGCAGATGATAGCGGAACTGGGTGTGGAACCATATTATTACACAACGGCAAATTCTACGGGCGAAATTGATTTTATGCTGCAGGCACCCGGATCGGTCATTCCGGTAGAGGTGAAAGCAGAGGAAAATCTGCGGGCAAAAAGTCTGCGGGCTTTTTGTGAGAAGTATCATCCCAAGCATGCGGTGCGGACTTCCATGTCGGATTTCCGTGAGCAGGACTGGATGACAAACATCCCGCTTTATAATATTGACCGGATTGGAGAATACCTCAAATGAGCACCATAACTCAGCTGGAATTTAAAAACGGGGCAAAAAAAGAAAATAAATATATCAAAAATGGGGCAAAATATGAAATGTTCGATTGAAAAAACGGGGCAAATTTTGTTATCATGGAGCATATGGAACAAATATGAGAAAAAACGAGGAAAATCCCATGAAAATGACAACCCTGTGTTACATAGAAAAAGACGGAAAATACCTAATGCTCCACCGCACCAAAAAGCAGCACGACATCAACAAAGACAAGTGGATTGGTGTAGGTGGACATGCGGAAGGCACGGAAGGACCGGAGGACTGCCTGTTACGTGAAGTAAAAGAAGAAACCGGCCTGACACTGACTTCCTACCAGTTCCGCGGGCTGATCACATTCATCAGTGATGAAGCGCCGGAGCTGGAAGAAATGTGCCTGTTTACTGCGGATGGTTTTACCGGGGAGCTGATCGAGTGCAATGAAGGCGATCTGCAGTGGATGGACAAAAAAGAAGTGCTTGCGCTTCCGACCTGGGAAGGAGATGCCATTTTTTTAAAACTGCTGATCGAGGAAGACGAGCACCGCTTTTTTACACTTCGGCTTGTTTATGAAGGAAGTAAACTGGTAGAAAAACAATTGTACCGGTATTCATAGAAAACAGATTAAATTTGAAATCATTAGTGCTCAAAGATTACTCTGCAAACAATACCTTCGCAACCTCATATAAAGTTTTGCCTTGCAAATGGTAAGAGGAGCTGTACCTGGACAGGAGAGGAAAGGAATCATAAAAATGGAAAACGAAAACCAGACCGTACACAAGCGGCGCGTGCGTTACAAAGGAAAATACCCAAAGAAATTTGAGGAAAAATACAAAGAATTACAGCCGGAAAAATACAAAGATACCATTGCACATGTGATCGAAAAGGGCAATACGCCTGCGGGTATGCATATTTCTATTATGGTAAAAGAAATTCTTGATTTTCTGCAAATTAAGCCGGGACAGACCGGGTTTGATGCCACACTTGGCTATGGCGGTCACACAAAAGCTATGCTCAAGCAGCTGCAGGGGCAGGGACACATCCATGCGACCGATGTCGACCCGGTAGAATCGGCAAAGACGAAAAAACGTCTGGCAGAGCAGGGATTTGGCGAGGACATATTGACTGTGCATTTGCAGAATTTCTGTACGATTGACGAGATTGCAAAAGAAGTGGGCGGCTTTGATTTTATTCTGGCAGATCTTGGGGTTTCGTCTATGCAGATTGACAATCCGGAGCGTGGATTTTCCTTTAAAGTGGACGGACCGCTTGATCTGCGGCTGAATCAGGAAGCAGGAATCAGTGCGGCGGAGCGGCTGGATACGATCAGCCGGGACGAGCTTGCGGGAATGCTCTATGAAAATTCGGATGAGCCGTACTGTGAGGAACTTGCAAAAGCGATCACCGATGAGATCCGCAAAGGACACCGCGTGGATACCACCACAAAACTGCGCAGGATTATTGAAGACACTCTCGATTTTCTGCCGGAAAAGGAGAAAAAAGAAACCATCAAAAAGACCTGTCAGCGGACGTTTCAGGCACTTCGCATTGATGTCAACCGCGAGTTTGAGGTGCTTTATGAATTTATGGAAAAGCTGCCGGGTGCTTTAAAACCGGGCGGCCGCGTGGCGATTCTGACATTCCATTCCGGGGAGGACAAGCTGGTAAAGCGTGCTTTAAAAGAAGGCTACCGCGCAGGTATTTATTCGGAGTATGCAAAGGATGTGGTGCGTCCGTCCGCGCAGGAGTGTGCGCAGAATGGACGAGCACGATCCACGAAGATGCGCTGGGCGGTACGCAGCCTGTGATCCTGATACACAATCATAATGCCATTATTTGAGCCTTTGATAGGTGATGGGAATTTCTTTTGCTCCTTTACGGTAGGAATCCACCCACTTTTTCAGGTCAGCAGCATCTATGGCGGTTTCTTTCCCTTTGGCATTTGTCAGGAGATATACGATACCGTCGTGATCTTTATCAGCGGAATCCGGAAATGAGGAAAATCCGTCAATGCTGTCTGCCCATTCTTTTTTATTCCAGTCGGTCACAGAACCTATTTTTGTGTAGGAGGCATCATCGGCCTGATAGGACCATACCTGATAAGGCCAGAAAGTGGTGGGGTCGGCTGCACGAGCGGGGGAATAAGGACCACCGTAAGGACTTCCGTGGGAAATATCCTCTTCCACAATTCCATTGTCGTAAAAACGGGAAAAAGTATAGAACCCTCCAATTTCATGAACCAGAGTAGGTGCATTGGGATCATAGGTGTACACTGTAATGCCGCCGTCCGGACCACTATCATAATCAAAATCAAGCAGAAGCTCTTTTACGCCGTCCTGATTGACATCGACAATTGCGTAGTAGATCGACAGTGATTTTTCCCAGGCAAACTCGGTGCCGGAACCCGGAAAAATATGGTTTTGTCTGATTTCCCGTAATACGTTCTGGTAGGCAGAGACCGCGCTGTCTGTCTCCGTCTCGGAAGTTTCTGTTTCCTCTTTGGAACGAGAAGTACATGCGGTACAGGTGCACAGGACAAGACAAAGCATGACGGGAAGAAAAGTTTTTTTTTATATGTTTCAGCATAGTGTTACCTCCAAAATTGTATGGATGATGTTTTGTCTGTTATTATATATTTTTATCTGATTTTGTAAAGGGATAAAAGATAGTATGTGTTTCTTTTCGCAGATGTAGAGAAAATGCAAAAATTGTGCTATAATGCAAGCGCGTGTTTTACAAAAAACACGCGCTTATTCACGTAGGAAGGAAAAGAAAAGTATGTTATCCACAATTGAAGCAATCAACAGTGCGGTCAACAATTTCATCTGGGGTGTCCCAGCCATGATCTGTATCATCGGTGTTGGTCTGGTATTAAGCTTCCGGACCCGGTTCTTACAGATCCGCAAGTTCCCATACGCGATGAAAGTGACATTTGGCCGTATGTTTAAGAAGCGTGAAGCATCGGACGGAGCCATGACACCGTTTCAGGCGGTGTGTACGGCACTGGCGGCAACGGTCGGCACGGGAAATATTGCCGGAGTGGCAGGAGCCATTGCCATCGGCGGTCCGGGAGCCGTGTTCTGGATGTGGATTTCCGCAATTCTCGGTATGTGTACCAAGTTTTCAGAAGTGACGCTTGCGGTGCATTTCCGTGAAAAGAATGTGCATGGCGATCTGGTCGGCGGTCCGATGTATTATATTAAGAACGGACTCAAAAAGCACTGGCACTGGCTGGCGTATCTGTTTTCCGCGTTTGGCGTACTGACCGTATTCGGAACAGGGAATGCCACACAGGTAAATACGATTACCACAGCCATCAATACGGCATTAATGAATTACCATGTTATTTCAAAAGATGCGGTACCGACTGTTAATCTTGTGGTTGGGATCATTCTGGCGATTCTGATTGCACTCATTCTGCTTGGAGGTATCAGGCGGATTGGACGGGTGACAGAAAAGCTGGTACCGTTTATGGCATTGATCTATATTGTTCTGGCAGTGGGAGTGATTATTCTTAATATCGGACATGTCCCGGCTGTCTTTGCTTCGATTGTGGAAGGGGCATTTCATCCGGCCGCAGTGACCGGCGGCGCGGTCGGCAGCTTTTTCATGAGTATGAAAAAGGGCGTATCCCGTGGAATTTTTTCCAACGAGGCAGGGCTTGGTACGGGATCTATTGCCCATGCCTGTGCAGACACGAGAAAACCGGTCAAGCAGGGATTTTTCGGTATTTTTGAGGTGTTTGTAGACACGATTGTCATCTGTACGCTTACCGCGCTTGTTATTTTGTGCAGCCAGGTTCCGGTCAGTTACGGTCAGGCGGCAGGTGCAGAGCTTACAATCAGTGGATTTACCGCAACATACGGAAACTGGGTATCTATTTTTACTGCGGTTGCCATGTGCTGTTTTGCATTTTCCACCATTATCGGATGGGGATTATACGGGACACGCTGCATCGAGTTCTTGTTCGGTTCCCGTGTCAACAAGCCATTTATGCTAGTGTATGCGCTGGTTGCCATCATAGGAGCCACGATGGATCTGGGTCTGATGTGGAGCATTGCGGAAACCTTTAACGGACTCATGGCAATTCCAAACCTGATCGCAGTATTTTTGCTTTCCGGTGTCGTTGTTAAACTGGTGAAGGAATACTTTGCCGGAGATGGTGCAAAAAGTTAAAGGAAGCTGAAAAGAAAAAGGGCGAAAAACTTGACATTTGCGCGTTTATCATAAATAATAAGGTACTGAAAAAACAAAGGAGGAACTTGTTATGAAAAAATTTGGAATCAAAGAAGTTGTAGCAACCGGTATCGGAACCGCATTGTTCATTGTTTTGACAGAAGTGCAGATTCCGCTGGGAATTATCCCGAATACATCCATGCAGCCGCGTGCCGCAGTGATGGCATTTCTTGCCGCAGTGTTTGGACCAGTTGTTGGAGGAATCATTGGTCTTTTGGGACATGCGCTCGGAGATGCACTGTTTTATGGCGGTGTATGGTGGAGCTGGGTATTCCCGGATGCAATTTTTGGGATTTTAGTTGGCTTATTTGCAAAGAGTTTTGAGATTAAGGCTGGTGGATTTAATAAGAAGAAAGTCATTCTTTTTAATGTCGTTCAGGTGGTTGCAAATGCAATTGCATGGATCGTTGTTGCACCGGTGCTTGATATTCTCATTTATGCAGAGCCTGCAAAGAAAGTATTCTCACAGGGCGTATTTGCGTTTGTAGCCAATATCATCATTGTGGGTGTACTTGGTTCATTACTCGGACTGGGATATACAAAGATTGGAGCAAAATCATCAAGTCTTACAAAGGAAGACTAAAAACGTATGGAACCGATTATTGAATTTGAAAACTTTACATTTAAATATCGGTCACAGATGGAGCCGACACTCCGGGATATCAATTTAAAGATTTATCCCGGAGAGAAGGTTCTCATTATTGGACCCTCGGGATCAGGGAAGTCGACATTATCAAATTGTATCAACGGACTGATCCCTTTTTCGTATGAAGGAGACAGTACCGGAACTTTAAAAATCGAGGGAAAAGATCCGAAAAAACTTGGGATTTTTGGGCTTTCCAAGATGGTTGGAACTGTATTACAGGATACGGACGGGCAGTTTATCGGTCTGACGGTTGCGGAAGATATTGCTTTTGTGCTGGAAAATGACTGCATGGCACAGGAAGAAATGTTTCGCAAAGTGGACGGTGTGGCAGAGACGGTAGAAGTAAAAGAGTTGCTTTCCCATGCACCATCGGAGATGTCCGGTGGACAGAAACAGAGAGTTTCCATGGCGGGCGTTATGATTGATGATGTGGATATTCTTTTGTTTGACGAGCCACTTGCCAATCTTGATCCGGCGACAGGAAAGAAAGCGATCGCGTTAATTGACAGAATCCAAAAGGAACAGAAAAAAACGATCGTAATCATTGAGCATCGTCTGGAGGATGTGCTGTACAAAGATGTAGACCGTATTGTTGTGGTCGGAGACGGAACCATTGTTGCGGACATGAAACCGGATGATCTGCTGGTTGGAAATATCTTAGAGGAACAGGGAATCCGGGAACCGCTCTATGTCACGGCACTCAAACATGCCGGATGTACCATCACTGCACAGGATCATCCGCAGCATGTGGAAACCATGAATTTTGAACCATACAAAACACAGGTGCGGGAATGGTTTGAGACTACGCAGATTCCGCAGAAACAGGAAACACAGGAGAAGGTACTTAAAGTAGACCATCTGCATTTTTCTTATCAGCCGGAAAAAGCAATTCTTTCGGATATCAGTTTTGATGTAAAGAAAGGCGAAATGATCAGTATTGTCGGGAAAAACGGTGCCGGAAAGACGACACTGTCCAATCTGATCTGTGGATTTTTAGAACCGAGCAAAGGAAAAATTGAGCTGAACGGAAACGATATCTCACCACTTTCGGTCAAAGAGCGTGGGGAGCATATTGGAATTGTCATGCAGAATCCGAATCAAATGATTTCTAAGCCTATGATTTATGAGGAAGTGGCACTTGGGCTTACTGTGCGCGGAGTTCCAGAGGAAGAAATCCGTGAGCGTGTGCATGAGACACTGAAAATCTGTGGATTGTACCAGTTCCGGAACTGGCCGGTTTCTGCATTGAGTTTCGGTCAGAAGAAGCGGGTGACCATTGCGTCCATTCTTGTTATGAAGCCGGAGATTCTGATTTTAGATGAGCCAACTGCTGGTCAGGATTATCATCATTATACGGAAATTATGGAGTTTTTAAAGGAAATCAACGAGACACAGGGGACGACCATTATCATGATTACACATGATATGCACCTGATGCTGGAATATACCAACCGTGCGATTGTTGTGGCAGATGGAAAACTTCTGACCATTGATACGCCGGCAAAAGTATTGACCAATGAAACGATCACAGCTCCGGCATATTTAAAGCAGACGTCACTCTATGAGATGGCAGTCAAATGTGGAATCGAAGATCCGTCTCAGTTCGTACAGAGGTTTATCAATTACGAAAGGGCGGTGCGGTAATGGCAAAGTTATTGACCTATGAGAAAAAAGACACCTGGATGGACCGGCTGTGCGGGGTTACAAAGCTGATCTATTTTCTGGCATGGTCCATCACAAGTATGCTTACGTATGATACCAGGGTACTTGCCGTGATGCTGGTACTTAGTCTGGTATTGTTTAGGCTTTCAAAAACAGAGTGGAAACAGGTCGGTTCCATTTTCAAATTCATTATGTTCTTTCTGGTGATCAATGTGCTTGCAATTTTTATTTTTGCGCCGGATCAGGGAACAAAAATTTATGGTACAAAGCATGTACTCTGGCAGCTTTCGGCGCATTATCCGATTACCGCTGAGCAGTTGTTTTATGAGCTGAACATTATTTTGAAATATTTTACAATTATCCCGGCGGTGTTCATTTTTGTCGTGACCACCAATCCGTCGGAGTTTGCAGCGTCGTTAAATCGTATTGGAATCAGTTACAACATCGGCTATGCGGTGGCGATTGCACTGCGCTATATTCCGGATGTGCAGGATGATTTCCATAAAATTAAAAATGCGCAGGAAGCGCGTGGAATCGAGATGTCTGGAAAAGCGAAGTTGATGAGTCGGATTAAGAGTACAGCCTCTATCATTTTCCCGCTCATTTTTACAAGTATCGGCCGTATTGACACGATCAGTAACGCAATGGAGCTGCGTGGATATGGGAAACACAGAAAGCGTACCTGGTATATGGGAAGAAAGTTACAGCGCAATGATTATCTGTGTATTGCACTGGTGCTTGGATTTGCCGTGGTTGCACTTGTGATTACCTATCATGATGGCAGCCGGTTTTATAACCCGTTTATATAAACAGTAGAGATTGCGCAACTCGTTTTAATAAAATTAGAAAAGGAGCTATCGCACCAGCGAATATCGGCGGCACGACAGCTCCTTTTGTTTTCCATGTCTGTTTTTAAGCTTCGGTTGAAGCATCTGGTGCAGAGGCTTTAGTCGGGGTTTCGGAAGCATTTTCCGACACGGTCTCAGAAGCTGGTTCCTCAGACGGCTGTTCCGGAGGAATCACCTCGACATCCTCTTCCTTAACCGGTTCCGGCTTTGGCTTTTCCGGCATTTTCTGTCCACAGGCACTGCAGAATGCAGCATCGGCATCCACGCTTGCACCGCAGGATGGGCAGATCGCTACACCTTTCATCTGGTGAATGCTTTCACGGCATTCCTTAATTCTGGCTTCGGAAACAGCAATCGCATCCAGCCAGGTTTTTACATCTTCTTCGGCATCTTCGCGATGTTTTTCCACATACCATTTTCCAATCTGTTCGTATGCAGTATCAATCTTGCGTTCTTCCTCGGAGATATTTAAGTTTAATTTTGCAGTATCTGCCAGATCTTTTGTTTTTTTAATGGTAGTCTGGCTCACATCACTGATCTTTTGTCCTAAGTTGTTAAAAAAAGACATATATTTCACTCCTTTCCTATATCAAAAACCTTATGTTATGAATTATCATAACATGCTGTCTGAAAAACACAAGGAAGTTTACAGATTATTTATGTCTTTTTCTGTTTTTCTTGCGGGACATGCGTGGTGCTTTAACGGATGGTTTTGCAGCCGGAGTATTTTCGCCAGCTGGAGTTTCCACAGTAGCACATTCAGCCGGTGCCAGAGCTTCCACAGGAGCAGATTCCGCTGATGCCGAAGTTTCCACAGGAGCAGATTCCGCTGGTGACGGAGCTTCGGATGAACCGGTGACAATTTCATTTAACAGCAATGCTTTTGCAAGATTTCCTTCCGCAGAAATTTTCCCACTCTGGTAAGCTTCGAGAATGTCAAGACTGCCCTCTGCAAGTGCGAGCAGACTGGCAGCTGAAGTGGTGACTAAAATGTCACGGTCATAATATTCATATGGTTCAACATGAAGCTGTCCGTTTGCAATTTCCAGATACAGGGCACCTTCGGCTTCTCCCTGTATGTTAAATTGGATGGCAAGATGTTCGCTGATTTTGGAAGCATCTTTCTCCTGATAAGTATCTTTTAATTTTGAAACTAATTCCTGATATGTCATAGTCAGTCATTTCTCCCTTCTCCATCTGCTAATTAGATTGGTGATTGCGCAACTCGTTTCTGCGGGCTGTCGTTTTGTCGGGGACACCGTCTGAGCGATTTTGTGTCTGCCTTAGAGGGAAGCTTCGAATAAGCATGCCCACGGTTCTATTTGCGCAGTCACAGAGTGACATATTGAAAATAAAGTAAATATCAAGACAAATGGGGAGTGGGCGTAATAAACGTTTCGAAGATTCCCTCTTAGGCAGACTAGAAATTGCGAACGGTGTCCCCGACAAAACGACAGCCCGCAGAAACGAGTTGCGCACCCACCTGTTTGCTAATTAGAGTATAGCTTTTCTGTTATGCTTGTCAAGCAAACTTCATGAAATTATCATTGCGGGAAGCCGCTAAAAAGCGTACAATAGGGATAACAAAATTTTAAAATAAAGGAAGGGATCAAGATTATGAGAAAAACCAAAACGCACAATGTACTCAGGCGTCTGCTTGCGTTTGTCCTGATTGTTTCACTGCTTCCACTGGGGTATGCGGGCAATGTGATGGCTGCAACAACCGGTACACGGAACGTAAGTATTCAGGTTACATACGGACAGACGGATGCCAGAAACGTCTATGGCATGATCAACAGTATGCGCAGAAATTCATCCGATGCATGGTACTGGGATGCAAACAATTACACGAAGACATATTGTAATAATCTGCAGTCGCTTACTTACGACTATGCACTGGAGCAGGTAGCCATGAAACGTGCAGCAGAGATTGCACTTTCGTATTCACACACTAGGCCAAATGGCACAAATTATTATACTGCTTACAGTGAAAACGGTGTCTATGCGGGAGTTTATGCAGAGAATATCGGTGTGAATTATTCTTCCGCATCTGCACTTCACAACGCAATGCGGGAAGACAATGCAAATTATTCCGGACAGGAACAGCGTAGAAATATGTTAAACAGCCAGTTTACTGCTGTCGGAATCGGACATGTATATTACAATGGATATCACTACTGGGTAGAGGAATTTGCCAACACGGTAACCAGAACATCCTATACAACACCGAACAACCAGACGACAACGGTAAACAATATTCAGATTGCGGAAAGCAATATTACCTCAGATCAGATTGTTGTTCCGTCATCCATTGGAAATTACATTCAGATGTCTGCGGGTCAGACCATTGATTTATCTGGATGCTATGAAAACATTAAAGTATCTAATCACTGGCCAAGCAATGCAAACTGTCCGATTGTACAGGGACTGAATATGTATGTATCCAATACTGCGGTTGCCTATATCAGCGGAACAAAACTGATCGCAAATACTGTAGGTTCCACAACACTGACACTGAATCGTCCGGATGGAAGAATTCCTCTGCAGATTCCGGTTCAGGTAACAGGAGCCAATAACAGCAATAATACCTATTCGTACTATATTCCAAATGCTTCGGTAGGTACAATCGTTGATCAGACATACACCGGATATGATATTCGTCCGTCTGTATCGGTATGGCTGAATGGCGGCTATCTGTACGAGGGAAGAGATTATACCCTTACTTACAGCAACAACCGCAATATCGGTACTGCATCCGTAACAATTAACGGAATCGGAAATTATTATGGAAGCAGAACAGTTTATTTCCGTATTGTAAATCATGGAAACGGAAATACAACGGTTTCATCCAATAATCTTGCAAATGCAGTGATCAGCAAAATTGCAACACAAAGTTATACGGGATCTTCCGTAAAACCGGAAGTTACCGTTACATTAAATAACATTGTTTTAAAAGAAGGTTCGGATTACTATCTGAATTATAGTGACAATGGTGCACCGGGAAAAGCTGCTGTTATGGTAGTGGGAACCGGTAATTATACGGGATCTGCAAAGACAAGCTTTATTATTAAGCCGGAGAAGCCGGTTATCACAAGATTGCGTGCACACGGATCAAAAGTCCGTATCACATGGCTGCCAAGTACTTCCGTTACCGGCTATGAAATCTACCGCTCCAAGGGAGCATATGATTATGGATACAAGAAGATTGCGGCTACAAAAGATGGTGAGATGCGGTCTTATACAAGGGCAAAACTCGCCAAAGGAACTTATTATTACAAGATCCGCAGCTATGTTACTGTAGATGGAACAAAGTATTACAGTCCATACAGCAGTGTGAAGTCTGTAAAGATCCGCCGCTAGGATCAAAGCATAATTGAAAATAAGAATTAAAAATGTCGGTAGATATCTGTCAGATATCTACCGACATTTTTGGTATACAAAGTTAAAAGATTTATTTCATCTGTGCGACCCGGTCAAATTCCTCTTCGATTTCTTTGGAAGGATTTGGTGTCAGCAGACTGACGATTACGATCGCAGCGCAGGCAATCAGGAATGCAGGAAGCAGTTCATAGATGTTCCAGATACCACCGAGCGGGCGGATCAGGTATTTCCAGATAAATACCATGGAACCCCCGCAGACCATACCGGCAAGTGCGCCCCATTTGCTGGTACGTTTCCAGAACAGGGAAAACAGAACAACCGGTCCGAATGCGGCACCGAATCCAGCCCAGGCGAAAGAAACAATGGCAAATACGGAACTGTCCGGATTTCTGGCAATGAATGCGGCAACGACAGAAATTACAAGGAGTGTAATTCTTGCGGCTGCCATGCTTCCGTTTTTGTTGGAAGAATCTTTGCGGAAAGCACCGAGAATGTCGGAAGAAACCGCAGAAGATGCAGCCAGCAGCTGCGAGTCCGAAGTGGACATGGTGGAAGCTAAAATGCCGGCGAGAATCACACCCGCAAGCAGGGCAAATATCACACCGTGCTGGGAGAGCAGGGCGGAAATTTTTACGATAATGGTTTCGGAATTCGATCCGGTCAGCATCTCCAGTGCGCCGACTTTGCTCATGGTATAACCGATCACACCGATAAAGACAGCAACGAACAGGGAGATTACGACCCAGATGGTTGCAACGCGGCGGGACAGTTTCAGTTTTTTCTCATCCTCGATTGCCATAAAACGGAGCAGGATATGCGGCATACCGAAATATCCAAGTCCCCATGCGGCAGTGGAAACAATGGTCAGGGCACTGTAAGGAGCGGCCTTTCCGGTGTTTACATCATAGGAAAGTGTCATGGAGAGATATCCCGGAAGCTCGGAGGCGTTGTGGATAACGGCACCGATACCGCCAGCAGTTTCTACACCAAAGATCAGAACTACAATCAGAGCAACCGACATGATGATACTCTGGATAAAGTCCGTTGTGGAAGCGGCAAGAAATCCGCCAAGTGTCGTGTATGCCACAATTACGATAGCACTGATGATCATGGCGGTCAGATACTTTACCCCGAATAAGCTGGAAAAAAGTTTTCCGCATGCGGCAAATCCAGAGGCCGTATAAGGAATAAAAAAGATAACAATAAAAATAGCAGCAATGACCTGCAGCATCTTTTTTTCATCGCGATAGCGGTTGCTGAAGAACGATGGGATGGTAATGGAATTGTTGCAGGTGTGCGTATAGCGGCGGATACGTTTGGCAACGATCAGCCAGTTAATGTATGTACCGGCAGCCAGTCCGATTGCTGTCCATCCGGCATCTGAAATTCCGGTGAGGTAAGCAACGCCCGGAAGTCCCATCAGAAGCCAGCTGCTCATGTCGGAAGCTTCGGCACTCATCGCGGTTACGAAAGGACCGAGTTTTCTGCCACCCAGATAGAAATCGTCAGTACTGTTGTTTTTTTTGGAACATCGGAAACCAATATAGATCATACCAATAAGGTATACGATAATGGCAATCATGATGCATATTTGTGCAGATGTCATAAATAAATCCTCCTCTTTTGTACGCTTTCACACGCTAATTGTTCATAGTATAGCACAGATGATAATTATACCGCAACCGGGAAATCCTGTTTGACACTATGGGCAATAAGATGATAAACTGTTTTTGTCTATACATGAGAAAAGCAATTCCGTTTGGCCTTCAACATGTGCTTGCCATGTTTGTAGCAAATCTGGCACCCGTCCTGATCGTCTGCAGTGCAGCTCTGGTTCGGGGCATGGTATCATCTGCTGGTAGGTGCTCTGACACTTATCGTGTGTCTGGTGTCCAGATATGTGTTAAAGGGCGTTTATAAGAATCTGAATATTCTGGTAGGACTTATTTTCGGATATATTCTTTCTATTATATTTACGGTTGCAGGGATTGCACCTATGGTGGATTTTTCCGGAATTCAGGAGACCATTGATCAGGTAGGATTTTTCAGCATTCCAAAACTTGTGTTTTTTACCAGTCACAAGCCGGTATTTAATCTTGGAGCCTTTTTAACCATTGCGATTGTTTTTCTGGTTTCTGCAGCAGAGACAACCGGCGCGACAACTGCTGTGTGTACCGGAGCACTTGGACGTGACCTTAAAATGGAGGAACTTCAGGGCTCACTTGCCGTGGATGGATTTTCCAGTGCAATTTCCGGATGTTTTGGATGCCTGCCACTGACATCGTTCAGCCAGAATGTCGGACTGGTTACGCAGGAGTGTTTGTTGTTTCCCTTCTGCTGAGCCTTCTTTTGCCGAAGAAGAAACAGGCAAATTAAATACACGTTGTTAAGGTAACGTTAAGGTGCAGCGATTTTTAAGATAAGGATTTGGTGTTATGATGATATCATCAAAAAGGAAATGGAGGAATTTGATATGTGGAGTCGCGCACAATTAAAGGGAAGGGCGAAAGCAACATTTAAACGAAATTATTGGAAATGTATTCTGATCAGCCTGTTGCTGACACTGATTGCAGGGGGAAGCGGAGCTGCTTCGGGCAACCTCAGCAGTGCAACCGGTTCCTTACATGGATCGGAGAATCAGGCAGGCAGTTCCTATGATTATGACAGCGGTTATGACAGTGATGATGGTTCACTGCGTGATTTTGAGGCTGGGCTTGAAGAAGGCTTTAAGGACGGACTGAAAGCAGGAAACAGGGGAGTGATGGGCGGTATGGTCGCAGCAGCGATCGCCATCGGCATACTCATAGTTGTTTTTCTGGTGATTTTTGTCCTTATACTTCTGGTTGATGTATTTATCATAAATCCGTTTGAGGTTGGATGCAGGAGATTCTTTATCCGCAACTTAAACGAGCCGGCACAGATTGGGAACATTGGATATGGATTTGACAATAATTACAGGAATGTTGCAAAGACAATGTTTTTCCGTGATCTGTTTACGGTTTTATGGTCATTGCTTTTTATCATTCCGGGTATTGTAAAAGCATATGAATATATGATGATTCCGTACCTTCTGGCAGATAACCCGCAGATGACCAAAGAGCAGGCATTTGCGGAAAGCAAGCGTATGATGCAGGGACAGAAATGGAAAGCATTTGTTTTGGATCTGTCCTTTATCGGATGGTACATTTTATCCGGACTGACACTTGGAATTCTTGCAATCTTTTATGTGTCACCATATGTGAATGCAACACATGCCGCACTGTATGAGGCACTGTGCTATGCAAACCCGGCTGGTTCAAACGGATTTACACAGCAGGAGGATCCGGTGAATTCACCTTTCCGGCAGGAGAATGTATGAATTATACGATTTTAATTGCAGATGATGAGCCGGAGATACGAACGCTTCTCCGGCTGTATCTGGAAAATGAAAATTATCAGATTATTGAGGCAGAAAACGGGAAGCAGGCACTGGAACTGCTAAAGAAAGAACATGTGGATCTGTGTCTGCTGGATATTATGATGCCGGAGATGGACGGATACCATGTGTTGCAGGAATTACGTAAAACAAGCAATATTCCCGTTATGATACTTTCGGCAAAGGATGCGGATTCCGAGAAGATTCTGGGGTTAAATCTCGGGGCAGATGATTATCTGGCAAAACCGTTCAATCCTTTGGAGGCAGTAGCACGTGTCAATTCAAATATCCGTCGGTTTTATGCGCTGGGGACAGCGGAACTGTCATCCGGTATACTGACCGTCCGGGATCTGGAACTGGATCCGGAAGGCTGCGTACTCAAAAAAAATGGAGAACCGATTGAACTGACTTCGGTAGAGTACCGGATCATGGAGTTATTTATGAAGCATCCGGGGAAAGTGTTTACCAAACAACAGATCTATGAACAGGGATGGGGTGACACTTATGTGGTTGCAGACAATAATATTATGGTCTGCATCAGCAAGCTGAGGGCAAAACTTGATGAAGACCCGGCAGCTTATATTCGAACCATCCGCGGATTGGGCTATCGGCTGGAGAAATAGCAATGCGTGATTTACAGGCATTTTTGATCAAACGGTTTATTTATATCCTTGTACTGGTGACAGTTGCACAGTCGCTGATCAGTTTTTTGATCAGCCAGGCGGTTATGCCTGTGGTGATGAAAGTTTTTTTCCCGGATTACCAGAGGCAGTCATCCGTTGGAAAGACGGATCTGTTTATTTTTATCATATGTGTTCTGTTATTGCTGATAGTAAATGCCGTCCGGATGCTTTTGCCATCACCGCTGCAGGGAATGATGCAGTGGACAGGGGAAAGGTTACAGGACTGGCTGGGCAATGCACTTCCGGCGACAAGGAGTTCCGTCGTCGTACAGGAGATGGAAGGATGGAAAGCCATCCTGCTGTTTGTGGTTCTTCTGCTGTTAATGGTGTGTATGCTGCTTCCTTATATTTTGGGTGCGATAACGTTCGCGCGGATTGTGATGGCGGAGTTTCATCAGATCCAGGAGGAGCGCGAACAGCAGCAGAGAGAGTTTGACCGCAAGCGGAATCTGATGCTTTCCGATATCGCACATGATCTTCGGACACCGGTCACGACCGTATCCGGTTACGCAAAAGCATTGGCGGATCATATGGTACAGGAACCGGAAAAACAGCAGGAATATCTGAACGCCATCCAGAATAAATCGGTTCGGATCGGAAATCTGATCAATTTGCTGTTTGAATATGTAAAACTGGATAGTGAAGGGTTTGCATTAAATGGAAAAACACTTGATTTGTGTGAACTTCTCAGAGAAAATGCGGCAATGCTGTATGCAGAGATGGAAGAAAACGGAATGACACTGACAGCAGATATTCCGGAGGAAACGATACCGGTCTGGGCGGATGAACTTCAGTTATCCCGTGTAGTGACAAATCTTCTGACAAATGCCATGCAGCACAATCCAAAGGGAACAAGAATCGGACTGTTTGCTTATAGGGAGCTGGAGCGGATTTATGTATTGGTGGCAGACAGCGGAATTCTGATTCCAGAGGAACAGGCGCAGCATTTGTTTGATCCTTTTACGCGTGGGGACAAAGCGCGGGTAAGCGATGGGAGAAACGGACTTGGACTTTCCATCGTGTCAAAAATCGTGCAGATGCACGGATGGGACTTAAAACTGGTGCAACAGCCACAGATTCAGCATTATGCAAAAGCAGCCGGATTTGCAAAAGCATTTGTGATCCGGATGGAAAATGCCGGTATGTATTCTGTGCATCCGCTAAAATAAAAAAGTGGCAGAAAAGAGGGAGAGTCTATGATAATTATAAGAGCGATGAATCCGTATGAATTGCTTTGGATAGTACTTTTGATTGTGTTTGTTCTGGGAGAACTTGCAACAATCGGACTAACGTGCATATGGTTTGCCGCAGGTGCACTTGCGGCACTGGTTATGGCAATGGCAGGGGTAAATCCGGTGGTGCAGTTTCTGGTATTCTTAGTGGTATCCATTCTTTTGCTTGCTGCGACAAGACCGTGGGCGCGTAAATATGTAAATGCCAAAATGCAAAGAACAAACGCGGATAGCCTGATTGGGGAAAATATACGGATTTCCGAGCGCGTCAGTAATATGGATCAGACCGGGATGGCAGTTGTTCATGGACAGGAGTGGACGGTACGTACCCGTAATGATAATGAGATCATTGAACCGGGAGAAGAAGCAAAAATTCTGGCAATCAGTGGTGTCAAACTTATAGTAGAAAAGGTATAGGTAAAGGAGGAAAAAGTTATGCCTGTTGTAATTCTCATTGTAGTGATCATTGCATTGGTCGTTATTGTGAACTGTGTGAAAATTGTTCCACAGGCGCATGCGGTAGTTGTGGAGAGACTTGGAGGGTATCTTACCACATGGTCGGTAGGGCTGCATTTTAAGGTGCCGTTTATTGACCGTATTGCAAAAAGGGTATTGTTGAAGGAACAGGTGGTTGATTTCCCACCACAGCCGGTAATCACAAAAGATAACGTAACAATGCAGATTGATACGGTTGTATATTTTCAGATCACGGATCCAAAGCTGTATGCATACGGTGTGGAAAATCCAATCATGGCAATTGAAAATCTGACTGCTACGACGCTTCGTAATATCATTGGTGATCTGGAACTGGATGAGACACTGACATCGCGTGAGACCATCAACACCAAGATGCGTGCAACGCTGGATGTGGCAACAGATCCGTGGGGTATCAAAGTAAATCGTGTGGAGTTAAAGAACATTATTCCACCAAAGGCAATTCAGGATGCCATGGAGAAACAGATGAAGGCAGAGCGCGAGCGGCGTGAAGCCATTCTGCGTGCAGAAGGTGAAAAAAAATCTACAATTCTGGTTGCAGAAGGAAATAAGGAGTCTGCAATTCTCGATGCAGAGGCTGAAAAACAGGCTGCAATCCTGCGTGCCGAGGCACAGAAGGAAGCAACCATCAAAGAGGCAGAAGGTCAGGCAGAGGCTACATTAAAGATCCAGCAGGCCAATGCAGATGGTCTGCGTATGCTCAAAGAAGCTGCTCCGGATAATGCGGTACTTCAGATTAAGAGTCTGGAGGCATTTGCCAAGGCAGCAGACGGTCAGGCAACCAAGATTATTATCCCATCGGATATTCAGGGGATTGCAGGACTGAGCAAATCCATTGTGGAAATTGCAAAAGAAAACGGATAACACAGATACATCTGTGATGCATTGGACGAAACTGCTCCATGAAAATGGGGCAGTTTTTGTTATCTCAGTAAGGTCTTTATTTTGCACAGGGAAAATGTTATACTATAGATTATTGATGTGGGGGTATATTCCACAGTTGGGCGATGATGTGGAAAGAACAGGAGCGTAAATGAAATCAAAGGTTCGGTTTAAGGGAAAACTGAGATCGTATCTCTGCTGGCCATTGTGGCTGACGATCCCGATGACACTCGCAGATGTGGGGCTTTATTTTTACGATGTGACGGCAGGCTTTTTGCTGACGGTATTTATTGCTATCTATTTTGTACTGGAACTGGGATTATATTATAATACCAGACCGCGGCTTGCAAATGAGATTATCAATTTTGCCACACAGTATGCAACGGTACAGAAAAAACTTTTGAATGAGTTTGAAATTCCATATGCGCTGTTGGACTATACAGGAAAAATTCTTTGGGTGAATGAACGCTTTTCCGAACTGACGGGAGTGGGGAGAAACTATCATAAATCAATTACAACCCTTTTTTCCAATATTACCCGTGAGTTTCTTCAGAAACACGAAGATGCACAGAATATTACGATTGAAAAAAAGGAGCGCATTTTCAGGATTTCCCTGAATCGTATTTATTTTGACGATATCATGGAGGAGAGCAAGGAAATTGACGTGAAGGATTCCGATGAATTCCTGACGGCACTGTATCTGTTTGATGAGACCGAACTGCAGCATTGCAAGCAGGAAAATCTGGATCAGAAGCAGGTATCGGCACTTGTTTATATTGATAACTATGACGAAGCACTTGACAGTATCGAGGATGTGAAGCGTTCGCTTCTGATTGCGCTTGTCGATCGAAAAGTGAACCAGTATTTCTCAAAGATGGACGCGCTTGTCCGCAAAATCGAAAAAGACAAGTATTTTGTAGTATTTAAGTATAAATATTTACAGAAGCTTATGGATGACCGGTTCAGTGTACTTGAAGATGTCAAGACGGTCAAAGTTGGCAATGAGATGGCGGTTACGCTGAGTATCGGTGTCGGGATCAAGGGGACTTCTTATAACGAGAACTATGAGCAGGCACGTGCGGCAATTGATCTGGCACTCGGACGAGGTGGGGATCAGGTCGTTGTCAAAAATGGTGAGGACATTGCATATTTTGGAGGCAAGGCAAAACAGGTGGAGCGCAACACCCGTGTAAAAGCGAGGGTTAAGGCACATGCGCTGCATGAAATTATTGAGAGCCGTGAGAACGTGATTATCATGGGGCACAGCCTGACAGATGTCGATTCCCTTGGTGCAGGGATTGGAATTTTCTGTGCAGCCCGTGTGCTTGGAAAAAAGGCACAGATCGTGATCAATGAGCCAACAACTTCCATCCGGCCGCTTATGGAATGTTTTACTCCGGAAAAAGGCTATCCGGAAGACATGTTTATCAATAGTGAGATTGCGATTGAAGAGGTAAGCCGCAATTCCCTTGTTATGGTGGTGGACACGAACCGTCCAAGTTATACGGAATGCCCGGAACTGCTTACGCGTACCGATACAATTGTTGTATTTGACCATCACCGTCAGGGCAGTGAAGTGATTGAAAATCCGCTGCTGTCCTATATTGAGCCATACGCATCTTCTGCCTGTGAGATGGTAGCAGAAGTTTTACAGTATTTCCAGGAAGGATTTAAGCTTTCTCCGGCAGAGGCAGACTGCATTTATGCAGGTATTTTGATTGATACCAATAACTTTATGACCAAAACAGGTGTCCGTACATTTGAGGCGGCAGCATATCTCAGACGCTCCGGGGCAGAAGTGACCCGTGTGCGTAAAATGCTGCGAAATGATATGGCATGCTATAAAGCCCGTGCGGAGGCAGTGCGTCATGCGGAAGTATACCGCGGTGCATTTGCAATTTCTGTCTGTCCGAGTGAGGACGTGGAAAGTCCAACGATTGTCGGCGCGCAGGCAGCAAATGAGCTGCTCAATATTATAGGAATCAAGGCATCTTTTGTGCTGACAGAGTACGCAGGAAAAATATACATCAGCTCACGTTCTATTGATGAAATTAATGTACAGTTAATCATGGAACGAATGGGTGGCGGCGGTCATTTGAATGTGGCTGGTGCACAGTTGACGGGATGTACGATTTCCGAGGCAAAACATGCCATTATGCGGACCATTGATGAAATGCTTGAAGAAGGAGATATACAGGAATGAAAGTAATTTTATTACAGGATGTGAAAGCTCTTGGGAAAAAGGGCGAAATCGTAAATGTGAGTGACGGTTATGCACGCAATGCAATTCTGCCGAAGAAACTTGGAGTAGAGGCAACGACAAAGAATCTGAATGACCTCAAATTGCAGAATCAGCATGCAGACAAAGTGGCAGCTGAAAATTTAGAGCACGCAAAGGAACTGGCGGAGGAGATCGGAACAAAGAAAGTTGTTGTAAAGATCAAATCCGGTGAGGGCGGACGTATTTTCGGGTCTGTTTCCACCAAGGAAATTGCACAGGCTGCAAAAGAGCAGGCAGGGCTGGATCTGGATAAAAAGAAGATGCAGCTGGGCGAATCCATCAAGGCTCTTGGAACTTATGAGATTCCGGTGAAGCTTCATCCAAAGGTAACCGCAACACTGCGTGTTCAGGTTGTTGAGGAATAGGAGGAAGTTCGCTTGGAAGAAACGCTGATCAAGCGGGTGATGCCGAACAGTCTGGAAGCCGAGCAGTCGGTCATTGGTTCCATGATCATGGATCAGGATGCCATTGTAACAGCCATGGAGATCCTTCTGCAGGAAGATTTTTATCACAAGCAGTATGGAATTCTCTTTGATGCGATGATCGAATTGTACAGCAGCGGACAGCCGGTGGATCTGGTTACACTGCAGAATAAACTCAAGGAAAAGGATGTACCACAGGAAGTCTCCAGTCTGGAATTCGTTGGAGAATTGGTGCGTGCGGTTCCGACATCCGCGAATGTCAAATATTATTGTAATATTGTAAAAGAAAATTCCATGAAGCGGAAACTCATCCGGGTCACGGAAGAGATAGAGAATGAGTGCTATGCGGGCAAAGAATCGCTCGAAAGTGTTCTGGATAAGACCGAACATGATATTTTTGCATTGTTGTCAAGCCGTACCGGCGGAGACTATGTGCCGATTCGTCAGGTTGTCATGAACGCACTGGAAAAGATTGAAAAAGCGTCACAGCAGGACGGAAATGTTACGGGAATACCGACAGGGTTTATTGATTTGGATTACCGGACAGCAGGATTACAGCCATCGGATCTGGTATTGATTGCAGCCCGTCCGTCTATGGGAAAGACAGCGTTTGTTTTAAACATTGCACAGTATGTGGCATTTCATGAAAACATGTGCACGGCGATATTTTCATTGGAAATGTCGAAGGAGCAGCTGGTAAACCGACTGTTCTCCCTGGAATCCCGTGTAGATGCACAGGCACTTCGTACTGGTAATCTGTCGGATGCTGACTGGGCGAAACTCGTCGAAGGAGCCGGAATCATAGGGGATTCCGAACTGATCATTGATGATACGCCAGGAATCAGTATTTCCGAGATGCGCAGTAAATGCCGTAAATATAAGCTGGAGCATGATCTGAAACTTATCATCATTGACTATCTGCAGTTGATGTCTGGGTCCGGCAGGAGTACAGACAGCCGGCAGCAGGAGATTTCGGACATCTCCCGTTCCCTGAAAGCACTTGCCCGTGAACTGAATGTACCGGTGCTTGCTTTGTCCCAGCTTTCCCGTGCAGTAGAGCAGAGACCGGATCATCGTCCGATGCTCTCCGATCTGCGAGAATCCGGAGCGATCGAGCAGGATGCCGATGTCGTGATGTTTATTTATCGTGATGATTATTATAACAAGGATACTGAACTGAAAGGAATTTCAGAAATCATTATCGCCAAACAGCGTAATGGTCCGATCGGTACGGTGAACCTCGCATGGCTGCCGGAATACACGAAGTTTGCAAATCTGGAACGATAAAATTTTTCTTATGATCATGCATCAAATTAAATACATTTGCCGAAATGCTTGCGCTTTGGACGGGTTTGTACTAGAATACCATTAAGCCAATAAGGCAATAATGATCATTATTCATAAGGAGGATTTTATTATGGCATACGTTATTTCTGATTCATGCGTTAGCTGTGGTACATGTGCAGGTGAGTGTCCTGTAGGAGCAATCTCTGCAGGTGCTTCTCAGTACGAGATCGATGCAAATAGTTGTGTTGATTGTGGTACATGTGCTGGTGTTTGCCCAACTGGAGCAATCTCTCAGGGCTAATCACATAATAAAACGAAACGAAGAGCTGTCTCTTAAACCACGGAGGCAGCTCTTTTTCGATTATAGAAAGAGAGGAATAACATGGCTACATTAGGAAATCCTAAGAACACGATTGCAGTATTGCAGAAATACCAGTTTAATTTTCAGAAAAAATTTGGACAGAATTTTTTGATTGATACAGGAATTTTAGAGGAAATTATAGAAGCTGCGCAGATCACAAAGGATGATTTTGTGCTGGAAATCGGTCCGGGAATCGGAACCATGACACAATATCTCTGTGAGGCGGCACGCGCGGTAGTGGCAGTGGAAATAGATACCAATCTGATTCCGATTCTAAAAGATACGCTTGCGGAATATAATAATGTTGATGTATTGAATGAAGATATTTTAAAAGTAAATATTTCAAAACTTGCGGAAGAAAAAAATAACGGGAAGCCGATCAAGGTCGTTGCAAATCTTCCGTATTACATTACGACTCCGATCATCATGGGATTGTTTGAAAGCCATGTGCCGATCGACAGTATCACGATCATGGTACAGAAAGAAGTAGCGGATCGTATGCAGGAAGGACCGGGAAGCAAGGAATATGGCGCACTTTCCCTGGCGGTGCAATATTACGCAAAACCGGAAATCGTAGTCAATGTTCCGCCAAACTGTTTTATGCCGCAGCCGAAAGTCGGCAGTGCCGTGATCCGTCTGACACGACACAGTGAACCGCCGGTTACCGTAAAAAGTGAAAAACTGCTGTTTCAGGTGATCCGGGCATCCTTTAATCAGCGCAGGAAAACACTGGCAAACGGGCTTGCCAATTATGGTGCATTCGGTCTTCCGAAAGAAGAACTGCAGGCATGTATTGAGGAACTTGGCGTACCGGTTAATATTCGTGGAGAGGCACTTTCTTTAGAGCAGTTTGCACAGCTCTCCAATATTATTTATGATCACAGGAGTGCTGTATAAAAACAGCGCGGGCAGTCCATACTATCATCAAAGACCATAAAACGAAATGATGATGGAGGTAAGCCAAATGAGAAAACAACAGTATATAGCTACTGTCGCGTGTCTGGTAGCGGGAGTGATTGGATTTGTCAGTGTATATGCCACGGATAAAGGAAAAGAACGGAAGGAAGCAGAACAGGAAATTGCGGCACAGACCCAGCAGGAGGCACCGGCTTCCTATGAAGTGAAACCGGAAATAAGTGTGGAAGATGCAACGAAAAAAGCGGAAGAACAAGCGTTAAAGCTGGCAGAGCAGGAAAAAATGAAACAGGAAGAAACACAGCAGGAGGAAGAGAAGAAACAGGACGAAGAAAAAACAGTAGAGACAGCAGCCACCGTGACACAGCATTTTGACAAGAGTTCTGCGGTCTGGCCAATTGAGGGAGATGTTCTTCTGGATTACAGCATGGATTCCACCATTTATTTTCCCACGTTAGAGCAGTACCGATGCAATCCTGCCATGGTGATCAGTGGCAATGTCAATGATAAAGTGTTTGCAATGGCAACGGGAAAAATCACAGATATTCAGGAAAATGAAGAAACCGGATGTACGGTGATACAGGATCTGGGTGACGGATATGCTGCGGTTTACGGACAGTTGAAGGAACTGAATTTTGCAAAAGGGGATACGCCGGAAGCTGGTCAGGTGCTGGGTTATGTCAGTGAGCCGACAAAATATTATACAACCGAAGGCAGTAACGTCTATTTTCAGCTGAAAAAAGATGGAAAAGCTGTGGATCCGAAAGAGTATCTTCCGCAGATGGCGATGGATACGCTGGATTGACATTCATAGTTTTTTCTAATACAATAAAATGTAAACGGTTTTGGAGCTTTATGCGAAAAAACCGTACATAATCAAGAGGTATCTCAGCTTAAGAGGGATAAAATATGGAATTTAACCAGTACAATACAACCGTACAACAGTGGATTCATACAGTTCTGGAAAATCGGGAAACCAATGCGGACGTGGTGTTGGAATGCTGTCGGGATATCATAGCGTATGGACGGGAAACAGATGATCCAAAGCTGATGGGATTCGGTTTCTTTTATGGTGGGGAAATCTATTATGAATTAAATGACGGAGCACATTTTTTCCATATGATGACAGAGGCACTGACGTATCTGGACCGTGCAGAGGAATGGGAACTTGTGGTGCGTTGTTACAATTTTCTGGGAATCGCATCCATGAGCAGAGGAAATCCATCGCTTGCGCTTGACTATTATATGAATGGTCTTAAGGACAGTGATACATATGATCTTCCAATGCAAAAGATTATGATTCTGATCAATATGGGGTTATTGTATCTGGAGTGTGGGCATTATGCAGATTCCGAGAATTCTTTTTTAGAAGCTTATCAGATTTTGCAGACAAAACAGAAGGATGAAAAGTATAATTTTTATATGTATGCTTTTTATGGAAATATGGCAGAATGTCTGATCCTGCAGGATCGTCTGGAGGAAGCAAAACCATATCTGGAGTATCTGCATAAAGATGGCTGGGAACAGGTTGCCCTTACAGAGCGGCTGTTTATCGACATCGTGGATGTAATTTATTATCACAAGATGGGAGATGTACAGAAGCGGAATGAGAGTATTCAGATGATCCATCAGAATCTTCCGGATAATCTGACGGTACTGGACTTTTTTTCGGATTATTACCGTTGTTGTCTGGTGTTGCTGGAAACGGACCAGGATGAATCGTTCTGGCGTATCATTGAAGTAATCGAACCACAGGTGGTGAATTTTAAGATCATTAATCTGCAGCTGAAAGTTCTGTCCCTGAAGATGAAATTTTACCGGAAGCATAACCAGAATGCGGAATATCTGCAGGCGGCAGGGCTTTACTATGAATTGTCTGAACGGAATGAAGTAGTGACGCGCAACATGCTTTCGAGTATGATTACGTTGCGCAAAAATCTGGAAAATATGCGCAAAGCCAGAATGAAGGCGGAACGAAAGAATCTTGTATTACAGGAGCGTTCCGAGCAGGATCCGTTGACGCGTATGGCAAACAGGTTCCGTCTGAATGATTATGCAGAAGAGGTGTTTGCCTATTCGCAGGAGAATGATATTCCGGTTGCGATGGAAATACTCGATATTGATTATTTTAAGGAATATAATGATAATTACGGACATCAGGAAGGAGACCGGTGTCTGGTAAGTATCGCAAATACAATCCGTAATCTGGTGGAGGAAGCGGAAGGATTCTGTGCACGGTATGGAGGGGATGAGTTTGTCATTATCTATGCGAATGTGACATGGGAACAGGCAGTTTCCTATGCAGAGGAGCTGCGCAGACGTGTACTTGCACTGGAAATGGAGCACCGGTTTTCCAAGGCACTTCCCGTAGTGACGATTTCGCAGGGAGTCTGTTGGGGAATCCCGCGCAAGGGAAACCGCAGCTGGGATTTTTTGCATGCAGCAGATAATATGCTTTACCGGGTGAAGAAATTCAGCCGGAACAATTATTGTGTAGGGGGGCTTGATGAAACTGAAGACGTGACCATGGGAACCGCATTGTAACGGCATGGCAGTCGAAACCTGGCAAAAAGAAAAGGATGAAAATGGAAACAGTTAAATTTGAAGAATTAGGGTTATATCCGCAGCTTCTGCGGGCAATCAAAGAGATGGGATTTGAAGAGGCAACACCTATCCAGTCACAGGCGATTCCGGTTGTGATGAGTGGGGTAGATGTGATTGGTCAGGCACAGACCGGAACCGGAAAGACAGCTTCTTTTGGAATCCCTCTTTTGATGAAAGTGGACCCAAATAATAAAAAAACGCAGGCAATCGTACTTTCTCCGACAAGAGAACTGGCCATCCAGAGCGCGGAAGAAATCCGGAAACTTGCAAAATATATGCATGGGATCAAAGTGCTTCCCATTTATGGAGGGCAGGATATTTCCCGTCAGATCAAGGCATTAAAAGGTGGGGCAACCATCATCATCGGAACACCGGGGCGTGTGATGGATCATCTGCGCCGCAAAACCATTCGCTGTGATTATATTAACACGATCGTGCTGGATGAAGCGGATGAGATGCTTAATATGGGATTCCGCGAGGATATAGAAACAATTTTATCCTATATCCCGGATGAAGACCGGCAGACCGTACTTTTTTCGGCAACTATGCCAAAGCCGATTCTGGAAATCACAAGAAAATTCCAGCATGATGCGACTACGATCAAGGTGACGAAGAAAGAACTGACGGTTCCGAATATTGACCAGTATTACTATGATGTGCGCAGAAATGATAAGATGGAAGTGCTGACACGTCTGCTGGATTACTATAATCCGAAGCTTTCACTGGTATTTTGTAATACCAAGCGCATGGTGGATGAACTGGCATCGGAATTACAGGGGCGCGGCTATGCAGCAGAGGGAATTCATGGCGATATGAAACAGGTGCAGCGTGACCGAGTGATGAAAAAATTCCGAAATGGGAAAACAGATATCCTGATTGCAACCGATGTCGCAGCGCGTGGAATTGATGTGGATGATGTTGAAGCGGTATTTAACTATGACCTGCCACAGGACAATGAATATTATGTGCACCGGATCGGAAGAACCGGACGCGCCGGCCGTACCGGAAAAGCGTTTAATTTCGTTAAGGGCAAGGAAGTATACAAACTCAAAGAGATCCAGCGCTATTGCAAGACAAAGATCAAGGCGCAGCCAATCCCATCTTCGGATGATGTGGCAGCGATCAAGGCGGATAAGATTCTTGACGGCATCGGACAGATTATCGAGGACGGAGATCTGCGCGATATGATTGAACTGATAGAGCAGCAGGTGAACAACTCTGATTATACCGCGATGGATATTGCAGCTGCATTTTTAAAACAGGCAATCGGCGGAGTGGAATTATCAAAGGAGGATCACGAATTTGATGATGCATTAGCAGGAGATACCGGAGCCGAGGAAGGGATGGTACGTCTGTTCATTAACATCGGAAAGAGCCAGCGGATCCGCCCGGGAGATATTCTCGGGGCTGTAGCCGGAGAGGCAAAGATTCCGGGCAAACTTGTGGGGGCAATTGACATGTATGATAATTACACATTTGTCGAGGTGCCGCAGGAGTATGGAAAAGATGTATTAAAAGCCATGAAAAATGTAAAGATCAAAGGAAAGTCGGTCAACGTGGAGCCGGCAAATGCACGATAGAGGATAAGACCGTTTTGGGGGGATGTTTACTATGGGGGAGGAAAGTATCCGTGTTCTGATTGTCGATGACGAATTTATCATGCGGCAGGGACTGCGCTATATGATACATTGGGAAGAAGAGGGATTTACCATCGTCGGGGAAGCTGCAAATGGTAAAGATGCCATGGATCAGATCGAAAAGCTTCAGCCACAGATTGTTCTCAGCGACATTGTAATGCCGCTGATGGACGGTGTCGATTTTACGGTGGCGGTACATCACCGCTATCCGCACGTCCAGATGATCATTCTCAGTGGATACGATAATTTTGAATATGTAAAGCAGACGCTCATGCAGGGGGTGGTGGATTATATCTTAAAGCCAACCCTCACACCGCATGAGCTTCTTGGCGTGCTTCAAAAAGCGGCAGCGCGGATTCCCGGCTGGCATCCGGATCATGCAATGACCGGGGAAACCGCGGAGGAACTGCTCAAAGAATTGCTGCTCGGGGAAACAAAAACAGGAGAAGAACTGCAAAAGGTATTTGCCGCATCCTATTACTGCATGTATGCGGTTACGATTGCGCATGGGAGTGAACGGGCGGCAGAAACAGCAGAACTTCTATGCGAAAAAATACAGCGTGCCAAAAGTGAATTTTCCGGAGTACAAAGCTGTGTTGCTTTGATGAAAAAGGAACAGATCTGTGTATTGTTTGGTTATGAAATGTCCCAGCGGAGTATGCTTCGGATTAAGCTGGAAAAATTAAATGGCGAGATTGGACTGATGTGTGAAGACACAATTGGTATTATCAGTACCCCATGCCAGAGTATGGGACAGCTGCGTGAAATTTATCAACGGGAGCTGGCACGTGGCGCAGATCTGTCCTTTTACTATCCGGGGAAAAAGCTGTTTGTCATGGAAAATGAAAAAGACCGCATTGGCGGAACGATAGAACGCTTTGATTTTACCCGTTATAACCGTCTGCTGCTCGGAGGACAATACCGGCAGGCGGCTGATCAGTTACTCGGATATAACCATGCGCTTTGTGAAAGCAGGGCAGATGTTTACCGGATGAAAAACCAGATCAAAAATATGTTTATGGTGTTTTTGGATATGCTGCAGCTGGAAGAAGACGAAAAATTACGGGTACAGGAACACTTCCTGTGGGAAGTGGATGCGGCAGGGGAACGTCTGTCTTATGAACAAACGGTTGCGCGAATCGCTTCGGAAGTAGCGGATATTTCTGCAAAACAGAATACGAAGGAAGATGCAAGAATGGATCAGATTCTTACATATATGGAACAGCATTATACAGAAGATTTGAAACTGGAAGATCTTGGGGAGAAGTTTGGTTTCAGCTATAACTATCTGTCGGCGTATTTTAACCAGCAGATGAACGAGGGCTTCAATGATTACTTGAACCGTGTGCGCATTCACAAAGCTTGCGAAATCCTGCAGGATCTTACAGTTCCGGTAGCGCAGGTCAGCGCACTGGTTGGTTATTCGGGACACAGTTATTTCTGCCGCGTATTCAAAAAATATACGGGAAAGACACCATCGGAATGGAGGAGGGACAGCATTGAAAAATAGTCTGGCGGGAAGAATACTTGCGATGGTGCTGCTTGGAATCAGCCTGATTGCCGTGATTGTGAGTACGGTCGTACTATCCATGTCGCGTAAAGTGTTTACGGAGACATACGGGCAGTCACAGGAAAAGGTTTTTTCCCAGGTAGAAAACGAACTGAATGATTTTCATACAAGTTTACGGAAAATGACGGATGCGATTGATTCAAGCTGGGCATTCCGTTTATTTCTGGATTCCCAGGAAAAGAGTGATAATACGCAGGTATTTCAGAATATTTATCAGATGGAGCAGGATTTAAATGCTGCCAACGCAACGGATATTGACCGCCTGAGTATTCTTGTGGTGGGAATGAACGGTGTTAATTATCTGTCCCGGACGGAGACGGTTGTACTTTCCAACGATCAGATTTTAACAAGTGCACCGGTTGTGCGTGCGCTGAAAGAACCGGATAGTATCCATTATACGTATTCCCATGGAGCGTATACGATGACGAGCCGTTACAGTGATGTGATCATTGCATCCAAAGCTTTGTATCTTCCGGAAAGCCAGAAAACGTATGGAGTAGTTCTGGTGACACTCGCAATGGATGATATACGCCGGTTTTATGATTATTTTACGTCTGAGCACACAAGCTGGTATCTGGTAGATGCCGATGGAACCCTCATGTGTGCAGACAAAAGCAGAAATATCGGAAAGAAGCTTGAGGAAGACTGGTATAAAAATATTGCCAAAAAACCGGATGGAAGATACCAGATTACAGGATCGGGGAAAACGTATACGGTGCTCAGCCAGAATCTGTCTTATCTGGGCTGTCATATGTATGGTGTGATTGATAATGAGATGGCGATTCAGGATCTGTATAATATGCCGTTACTGATTCTGATCTGTGCGGTGACCGCAGGGTTTATCATGCTTCTTTGTCTGTTTTATCTTCAAAAAACACTGCATCCGTTGTCGAATCTGGTCAGCAAAATGGCAATCAGCCGCAGAAAAGAGTTCCGTGAGTATATTCCGGTAGAAGGAACCTGTGAAGTGCAGCAGCTTGCCAGTACCTACAATGAAATGCTCGATGACATTCAAAATTATATCGGGGAACTGCTTGATACCCAGCGGGCACAGCGCAGGGCAGAGATTAAGGCATTGCAGATGCAGATCAATCCCCATTATATTTATAATACACTTGCAAGCATTAAGTGGCTCGTGTATCAGAATGATACCGAAAAAACAACGCGCACGATTGATGCATTTATCAGCCTGTTGCGCAATACGATCAGCAACACGGAGGAAATGGTTTCTGTGGAACAGGAGCTGGTCAACATTGAAAATTATATTCTGATTAATCATACGCGGTACGGAGATCAGATTCGTGTGGAATATGAGATTCAGCCGGATTGTTATAACTGTAAGCTGCCCAAACTAGTGTTGCAGCCATTTGTGGAGAATGCATTTTTTCACGGATTTCCTTCCGGGGAACAGGGAACCATTTGTGTGCGTATGCGGCGTGTGATGATTGATGAGACAAATGAAGTGCTTGAAGTTCAGGTAGCGGATGACGGGGTTGGCATGGAAACCGGAGATCCGAAAAAGATTGTGAAAAACCGGAAAGAACATTTTTCCGGAATCGGGGTGCAGAATGTGCAGGAGAGGCTTGCGCTGATTTACGGGAAACGGGAGGAACCGGATTTTTACATTCATATTGACAGCGTGCCGGGGCATGGAACTACGGTACGGATTCGTATTCCCAATATATGACAGACGATTGCGAAAGGAGAAGTTATGAGAAAAAGGTTTGTGGCAATTGCACTGCTTGTGGCGGTACTGTTAAGTATGATAGCCTGTGGCAGCAGCAGGACGCAGGTCACTTCCGAGTCTGTGGAGAAAAAGGATGACAGCATCCGGATATGGGCATGGGATGATACCTTCAATGCCAAGGCAGCACAGCTTGCAGCAGAGTACTACCGGAAAAAACATCCGCAGGCACCACGGATTGAAGTGACAACGAAGGAACGGGAGGAGATTCTTTCGGATGTGAAACTGCTGTTGTCCTCACAGGTGTATGATCAGCTTCCCGATGTGATCATGATCGAAGATTATGATGTGCAGGATGTGTTGCAAAATTATGAAGAGGAATTTGTTGCGCTGGATGACCGTGTGGATTATGACAAGTATGTGGATTATAAACGCAAACTGGTGGAACACGATGGAAAGTCCTATGGAATCCCGTTTGACTGTGGGATAGCGGCACTGTTTTACCGGCTGGATATTTTACAACAGGCAGGATTTAACGAATCGGATATGCAGAATCTGACCTGGTCGCGTTATATGGAAATCGGGCAGCAGGTGTATGAAAAGACCGGAGTTCCCATGTTGACGCTTGATCCGACGGATCTGCCGCTGGTGCGTATCATCATGCAAAGCTGTGGCCGCTGGTATGTCGCGCAGGATGGAGTGACAGCGGATATCCAGCAGAATGAGGCATTGCGGCAGGCGCTTGATATCTATACAGAACTTTTGGAGAAAAATCTTGGAATGAGCGTCAATGGCTGGAATGAATTTATCAGTGCATTTCAGAATGGAGAAGTGGCTTCTGTCATCAGTGGTGGATGGGTGCTTTCTTCTATTAAAGAAAATCAGGAGCAGTCCGGGCTGTGGCGTGTGACCCGTATTCCACTGGTGGAGAACAATCAAGATGCAGTTCCGGCATCAAACGTGGGTGGAAGTGCCTGGTATATTTTAAAAAATTCCGCACATGCGGCGGTGGCGGCAGATTTTATGACAGAAATGTTTGCGGAAGATGCGGAGTTTATGAACACACTTGTAGAACAGATCGGTATTATGCCATCGCTGAAAGATCTGTCGGTGCTTGAGAGTTATCGCAATACGGATGATTTTTTTGGCGGACAGAGCGTTACGCGTTTACTTAACGGTTTTGCATCTGTAGTGCCCACGGTCAATTATGGCAGCAAGACATATGAAATAGAGGATATTTTAGAGTCTGAGTTTCAAAATGAACTTTCCAATGGAAATATGGATTCCTGCCTGAAGAGGGTGCAGATGAAGGCGGAGGCGGTTGCGCGGGAGTAAACAGGAAGCAAAATGTGAAATGGAATCGGATGTTTCATCGGGTTCCATTTTTTTTGTAAAAAATTTCTAAAATCGTAAATAAATGCAAATCTTATAAAAAATCCCATAAAATTGTGAAAATTTATAATAACTTACTTCTAAGTAAAACGGTTGCGCAAGTGTTAAACTTAACCCATGTTAAAAACAAGTCAAACTTTTGGGAGGAAAACACTATGAAGAAAAAACTTATTTCAACACTGCTTATGGGTGCTATGGCACTTTCACTGGTAGCCTGTGGAGGAGGCGGCAACAGCGCAGATAAGGATTCCACACAGGCAAAGGCAGCCAAAAGCGGCGACAGCAATACCCTGACGGTATGGTGCTGGGACGCATTTAACATGGATGCTATGAAAGATGCCGCAGCTATTTATGAGAAAGATCATCCGGATGTCAAGATTGATGTACAGGAGACACTTTCCAATGATGTGCAGACGCTGGTACAGACGTATGCGATGAGTGGAGAGCTGGATTCCCTGCCAGATATTTTCCTGATGGATGATCAGGTATTTTCCAAGTATCTGCAGAATTATCCGGAAGTATTTGCAGATCTGACCGATTCCGGTATCAACTTTGACGATTTTGCTCCATCTAAGGTTTCTAACTCTGTAGTGGATGGAAAGAATTATGGAGTTCCTTACGACAGCAATACCGTAATTGCATGCTACCGTACCGATTATCTGAAAGAGGCAGGATACACGGTGGATGATCTGACAGATATCACATGGGATGATTTCATTAAAATCGGTGAGGACGTCAAGAAAAAGACAGGTATGCCAATGCTGACCAATGTACAGGGTGAGCCGGATCTGCTCAATATGATTCTGCAGTCTGCCGGAATCTCTGTATTTGATGAGAATGGAAAGATTGCGTTAGACGGCAATGAGGGCTTAAAGGAAGCCATGAATGTGTATATTGATCTGGTAAACAAAGGAATCTTACAGGAACAGACCGACTGGTCCGGTTATCAGGGTTCTATCAATAATGGAACTGTTGTGGGAACCATCAATGGTTCCTGGATCTGCTCAACGATTATGTCTACCGATCAGGAAGAACAAAAGGGAAACTGGGCAGTAACCAATATGCCAAAACTGAATGATTATCAGGGCGCAACAAACTACAGCGCACAGGGTGGTTCTACATGGGCTATTTCTTCTACCTGTAAGAACTATGATCTGGCCGTTGATTTCTTTAAGTCCACATGGGATGGAAGCACAGAATTCTATGATCAGATTTTAACAGACCTTGGTGCAATTGCAACGTATTTACCGGCAGCAGATTCGGATGCTTACAATAAGCCAAGTGAGTATTTTGGAAATGAGGCTATTTACTCCAAGATCGTATCTTACGGAAGTAACATTCCAACCATCAACAAGGGAATTTACTGGAAAGAGGAGAAAGAAGCACTTGGAGTGGCTCTGTCAGAGATTATCGGCGGAAAAGCAGATATGGATTCTGCAATCAAAGAGGCACAGAGTACAGTAGAGTTTAATGTCGGACAGTAAAAAGGTCTGAAAGATACCGGCTTGTGGAAACACAGCCGGTATCGCAGATATGAGGCAGGAAAGGATCTATTTATGAAACAGAAATTTACGGGGACGAAAAGAAGGAATATGACCGGCTGGGCATTTTTGCTTCCGGCTACCATACTGATCTTTGCGATGAGTTTTTACCCGATGATCCAGGCGTTTATCCTCTCCTTTAAGAGTGGAATCGGCAACAATCTGGTCTGGTCGGGACTGAGCAATTATAAGCGTCTGTTGGGAGACGGTGTGTTTAAGACTGCAATGGTCAACAACTTTGTGTACCTGATCATTCAGGTACCGGTAATGCTGATTCTGGCAATTTTGCTTGCCGTGCTTTTAAATAAGCCGCATTTGAAATGTAAGGGACTGTTCCGTACCGCAATCTTTTTGCCATGCTGTACCGCGCTGGTTTCCTACTCCATTATCTTTAAGACATTATTTGCATATGACGGTTATGTCAACACGGTGCTGTTGCATCTGGGACTGATTCATTCCCGTATCAACTGGCTGGGACAGACAAGTACCGCAAAAGTAATTTTAATTATTGCATTGATCTGGAGATGGACCGGGTATAATATGGTATTTTATCTGGCCGGTTTACAGAATATTGATGGTTCTTTGTATGAGGCAGCAACGATTGACGGAGCAGGACCTGTGAAGACATTTTTCCATATTACACTGCCATTGCTTCGTCCGACAATCCTTCTGACAACGATCATGTCCATCAATGGAACCCTGCAGCTGTTTGATGAATCTGTAAACCTGACAGGCGGCGGACCTGCGAACTCAACACTTACGATGTCCCACTATATCTTCAAGACATCCTTTGAGTATAATTCCCAGTTCGGATATGCGGCAGCAATGTCCTATGTGATCTTTATTCTGGTAGCAATCCTGTCCTTTATTCAGATGAAAGTAGGTGATAAGAGATGAGAAAAGTAAAAAATGCAGCGGTATATATGGTTCTGATTCTGGCATCCCTCATCTCGGTATTCCCGTTATATTGGATGATTGCAGCAGCAACGAATAACAGTACCGATATTCTCGGTGGCAAATTAACAATTGGAGCCAATCTGGCCAGCAATCTGACAAACCTTCTGGCACGTCAGCAGATTGGCAGGGCATTTTCCAATTCTATGTTTTATTCGGTAATTTTAAGTGTGCTTTCCCTGCTGATCTGTTCCATTGCAGGATATGCATTTGAGATTTACCATGACAAGGCAAAAGACGTTTTGATGTCTGTTTTGCTTCTTGCAATGATGGTTCCGTTTGCAGCGACACTCATTCCGCTGTTTAAAATGTTTACCGGACTGCATCTGCAGAGTACATGGATCGCTTATGTACTGCCGACGCTGTCCACACCGTTTTTGATCATGATGTTCCGACAGAGCGCACGCTCTTTCCCGACAGAGATCATAGAGGCGGCAAGAATCGACGGACTTGGAGAACTTCAGATTTTCTTTAAAATCTTTATGCCGACCATGAAGTCCACCTACGCAGCAGCGATGACAGTAACGTTCATGAATGCGTGGAACAATTACTTATGGCCAAAGGTTATTATGATGGATGATACCTCCCAGACCATGCCAATGCTGGTTGCAAACCTCTCCAGCGGCTATAGCATTGATTACGGCGTGCTCATGCTTGGGGTACTCATCTGTTCCCTCCCGACCGGCATTCTTTTCCTGGTTCTGCAGAAAAGTTTCGCAAACGGAATTGTGGGGGCTGTCAAAGGATAATATGGCATACCCGATACCGTGGGTTTTCAGGATTTCAATGAAATCGGAAACCCACGGTTTTTATTATTCCTTCCAGACATCAGCAGGAAAATTCTTGCATGAATATAGTAATGAAAACTATGTGTAAAAGAAATGAATACAAATACATATTGACAAAGAAACTATATTGCCATATACTGAAAATTGTTTGATAGTCAAACAATTTTGAAATATGGAGGAAACGTGCATGATAAGCACATATACATCAAAGTTGAAACAACTGCAGATCGGGGATCTGATTGCAAAAATTCCGATCATCCAGGGTGGCATGGGGGTAGGAATCAGCAGAAGCCATCTGGCGGGAGCGGTGGCAAAGGAGGGCGGTGTCGGTATCATTTCTACTGCGCAGATCGGCTACGATGAAGAAGGCTTCGAGAATGATCAGGCAGGCTGTAACTTAAAAGCCATCAAAAAACATATCCGGAAAGCAAAGGAGCTTGCCTGTGGAAACGGACTTGTGGGTGTCAATATTATGGTTGCATTAAAGCATTACAAAGAGCATGTCCGGGCAGCAGTTGCGGCAGGGGCAGATGTGATTATCAGTGGAGCCGGGCTTCCTATGAATCTGCCGGAGTTTGTCAGCAGAACCTGCCGGACAAAGATAGCTCCGATTGTATCCTCGAAGCGTGCAACCCAGCTGATATTGAAGATGTGGGCGCACCGCTATGACCGCACGGCGGACTTTATTGTAGTGGAGGGACCGAAAGCCGGCGGGCATCTGGGGTTTTCCAATGAACAGCTGGCACATATGGATGCCATTAATTTTGACGGAGAGATCCGGCAGATTATCGACTGCAAAAAGGAATACGAACAGCGGTATCAGAAAAATATTCCGGTCATTGTGGCCGGCGGGATATTTGATCAGAAAGATATTTCGCATGCGCTGGATCTCGGCGCGGATGGTGTACAGATTGCCAGCCGCTTTGTCGCAACCGAAGAATGTGATGCATCGGAGGCATACAAGGAGGCGTATATTCACGCCAGTGAGGAAAATATCGAGATTATCCAAAGTCCGGTCGGTATGCCGGGACGTGCATTGCGCAATAAGTTTATCGATCGTGTAAAGCGCGCAAAGCTGCCAATCAGTAAGTGTTACAACTGTCTGGAAAAATGCAGTCCGCAGAAAGTTCCTTACTGTATTACGAAAGCGTTGATCGATGCCGTGCGTGGGGATGTGGAAAACGGTCTGGTATTCTGTGGGGCGAATACGGGACGGATTCACGAGATTACTACGGTACATCATCTGATGCAGGAGCTGATGGGAAATATACAGTAAAAAGGGTTTGTGTGATTTTTCCTTGGAATCAAGGAATTCCTGTAGTAAAATATGAAGTAAAGCAGTAATGCAGATACGGGAAAACAGGAAAGAAGGAGAACACACAGCATGACGGTGGCCGCACATGGGGGAGATATTTATCAAAATCAGATCACATATGATTTTTCTGTAAATACCAATCCGCTGCCGCTGCCAGAGATATTGCAGAAACGGATGGCGGAAGCGGCTGTTCACAGCAATCGTTATCCACAGTATGACAATGTGCTGTTGCGGGAACGGATTGCAGCACTTTATGGTTTTTCAGCAGAAGAAATAGTGTGTGGCAACGGGGCATCCGAATTGTTTGTTGCGATTGTGCATGCACTGCGCCCGAAGCGGGTGGGCATTCCGGCTCCTTCTTTTTCTGGATATGCCTGGGCGGCTCAGACAGTGGGAGCCGAGGTATGCAGTATCCCGTTGCGGGAAGAAAATAATTTTGCCATGGACATGGCACAGATGGAGTCATTGTGCAGGCAGCTGGATGGAATCGGTTTATTATTTTTGGCGAACCCTGCGAATCCGGTGGGGAACAAAATGGAAGCGTCTCTTTTGGAGACGCTTCTTGACGTGTGTGAAAAGAGACACATCACTGTGGTGCTGGACGAATGTTTCATTGCATTTACGGGGACGGAAGGATATGTTTCCTGGATTCGGAAATATCCGCATCTGATTGTGGTGCGTGCATATACAAAAATCTATGCGATTCCGGGAATCCGGCTGGGGTATCTGCTGGCGCAGAAAGAAATCTGTAAAAAAATTGCGCATCAGCTGCCGGAGTGGAATGTATCTGTGATTGCCCAGCAGATCGGCATGGATATTCTGGATGATTCGATTCCCGGTTGGAATCGTAGAAAGTATCTGAAGGATACGATTGAGCTGATTCAGGAAGAAAAGCACTTTTTAAAACACGAGTTAACAAAAATATTTGGAGATCAAATGAAAATTTTTCCTTCTGAAGCTAATTTTTTGTTGCTGAAAACACAAATTCCACTGTACAGATTATTGCTGGAAAGAGGAATTCTGATCCGAAACTGCGCAAACTATACAGGACTGGGACAGGACTTTTACAGAATTGCCGTAAAAGGTAATCCGGAAAATGTACAACTGATTGAGGCATTGCTGGATATAAAGAAGAAAGGGGAAGAAAAACGTTATGGAAAACATTGAATATGTTCTTCCGGGAGAGATTGAAAAACGAAGTTTTGCCATCATAGGGGAAGAACTAAAGGCGCGTGGTATCGTGCTTCCACCGGAACAGGAGCCGGTGACAAAGCGCGTGATCCATACAAGTGCGGATTTTGATTATGCAAAGACGATGACGTATTCTCCCCATGCCGTGCAGATTGCCAAAGAACTGATTGCAGGTGGCGCTGACATTGTCACGGATACCAATATGGCTCTTGCAGGCATCAACAAAAAACGGTTAGCAGAATTCGGGGGAACGGTGCATTGTTTTATGGCAGATGAGGATGTGGCGCGGGAGGCAAAGACGCGGCAGGTGACACGTGCGACGGTCAGCATGGAACATGCAGCAAATATTGACAAACCTGTAATTTTTGCCGTGGGAAATGCGCCGACGGCATTGATTTCACTCTATGAACTGATGCAGAAAAGTGATTGGCGTCCTGCATTTATTATTGGAGTTCCGGTGGGATTTGTAAATGTAGAGGCGGCAAAAGAACTGATTTTAAAAACCGATGTGCCGCATATAATAAACCGCGGTAGAAAAGGCGGCAGCAATGTAGCGGCGGCAATCGTAAACGCACTGTTATATCAGATCCGGCCGGTATAAAGGAAAGAAGGAGGCGTATCTGGTGTGAGGTACGGATTTACAACCGGCAGCTGTGCTGCCGCTGCTGCAAAGGCTGCGGCATATATGCTTCTGACGGGAAAAATAAAAAACTGTATAACGATTGAGACCCCAAAAGGAATTCCATACACTGCGGAAGTGACGGATATCGTGCGCGGGGAATCTCAGGTTTCCTGCGCTGTGGTCAAGGATGGCGGCGATGATCCGGATGTGACCAGCGGAAGTAAAATCTGTGCCACGGTCACCGCGGACAACCGTGGGGATGGAGAAAAAGAACTTCTGCAGATTGACGGAGGAAAGGGTGTGGGCCGTGTGACGAGACCCGGACTGGATCAGCCCGTAGGCAATGCCGCAATCAATCATGTGCCGCGGGAAATGATCACCCGGGAAGTGCAGGAAGTGTGCCGGATTTGTGATTTTCACGGAACACTGCATATTCTGATTTCTGTGCCGGATGGGGAAGCACTTGCAGAGCGTACGTTTAATCCAAGACTGGGGATTGTCGGGGGAATCTCAATACTGGGAACGACAGGAATTGTGGAACCGATGAGCAGTCAGGCACTTAAGGAGACCATTCATGTGGAACTCCGCCAGCAGCGTGCAGAAGGGCAGACCATTGCGGCAGTTTCACCGGGAAATTATGGACTGGATTTCATGCAGCAGACCTATGGATATGATCTTGACCGCAGTGTGAAATGCAGTAATTTTATCGGTGAGACGATCGATATGGCGGCGGAACTGGGATTTTGTGCAATGCTTCTGACCGGACATATTGGAAAACTGATTAAGGTGGCGGGAGGCATTATGAACACCCATTCCCATGAGGGAGATTGTCGGATGGAACTTTTAGCGGCAGCCGGCATCCGTGAAAATGTATCTTTAGAATGTTTAAAGAAGATTTTAGATTGCGTCACAACCGAGGAAGCACTTGCGTTTATTGATGCCGAAGGTAAAAAAGAAGATGTTATGGAAGATATCATGAAAAAAATTGATTTCTATCTGAAAAAACGTGCGGCCGGTCGGTTACAGATTGCTTGTATTGTCTATTCCAATACCTACGGGCTGCTTGGGATGACTGCAAAAGCAGAAGAATTACTCAGGAGGTTGCTATGATTTATTTTGTCGGAGCAGGAAGCGGAGCACCGGATCTGATTACTGTGCGGGGAATGCGTCTGCTGCAGAAAGCAGATGTCATCATCTATGCCGGTTCGCTGGTCAATCCACAGCTTCTCAATTATGCAAAAGAGGGCTGTGAGATTCATAACAGCGCCAAAATGACACTTGAAGAGGTTATTTCGGTGATGGAACAGGCAGAAAAAAATAATTTAATCACGATTCGACTTCATACGGGAGAGCCCAGTATATACGGAGCGGTGCGGGAACAGATGGATATTCTCGATCAGAAGGGGATTGCGTATGAGAGTTGTCCGGGTGTGAGTGCCTGTTTTGGAGCAGCGGCATCGCTGAATCTGGAATATACCCTTCCAGATGTGTCACAGTCACTGATCATCACCCGGATGGCCGGAAGGACAGCGGTACCGGAAAAGGAGAGCATTGAGAGTTTTGCCGCACACCATGCTTCCATGGCAATTTATCTGAGTACCGGAATGCTGGAGGAATTATCACGGCGCCTTGTAAATGGCGGATATGAGCCGGATACACCTGCGGCACTGGTGTACAAGGCAACCTGGCCGGACGAGGAAGCATATATCTGTACTGTGCAGGAGCTGGCGGCGGTGGCAAAGAAACATAATATTACAAAAACCGCTCTGGTGCTGGTCGGGGATGTAATATCAAATCAGCATTATACGCGCTCCAGACTCTACGCACCGGATTTTACAACTGAATTCCGCAAGGCAAAAACACCAAAAAACGCAGAAGACGATAGATTAATGCGTGACACGGATGCGGGAAAGGAGTTACCGGAATGATCCTGTATATGACCTGGTTTTCGGAACGTGGAAGAGAGCTTGCGGCACGAATCGCGGAACTTTCACTTTCTGTTTCGTATGGATTTTGGCAGAGCCGTTACGGTGGTCACCCTGCGGTTTCAAAGATACAGATAAGAGAAAGAGGAAACCGGTCACTTCCGGATTTTCTGGAAGAGGCTTTTGCACAACAGTTTCCCGTGATTTTCATTGGAGCTCTCGGGATTGCCGTACGGGCCATCGCACCTTTGATCCGCCACAAAACCGTGGACAGTCCGGTACTGGTGCTGGATGAGGCCGGACAGTTTGTGATTCCGGTGCTGTCTGGACATCTGGGTGGTGCCAATGAACTGGCGCAGCAGATCGCAGAATCATTGCATTCCGCTGCGGTTGTGACGACGGCAACGGACGTGAATGGGCTTTTTGCCGTTGATGTATTTGCAAGAAAAAATGGCCTGCGGGTGTGTAACCCCGAAGCGATCCGGCATGTGTCCGGAAAACTGTTACAGGGAGAAACCATTGTGATGGCGGTAGATCCGGCATGTATGTCCCCGGAGGAGGTGGCAGAATTACAGCCGCCAAAGGAAGTAAAGCTGATTTCGTGGAACGAAGCACAGGCGGAACATGCTGTGGATGTGTGGATTACAAAAAAAGAGCCACAGGAAGACCGTAAAACGCTTGTTTTAGCTCCGAAAACAGCCGTACTTGGCATGGGATGCAGAAAAAATAAAAGTTATAACGAGATAAAACAAATGATAAAAACATTGGTGGATAGCAGAAAAATAGACCTGGATGATATCTATGCCCTGGCATCGGTTGATGTGAAGGAAAAAGAACCCGGTCTGCAGGAACTGGCACAGCATTTGCGGGTACCGTTTGTCGTTTTTTCTGCCGGAGAACTGAAAAAAGTGTCTGGTGAATTCACCGCATCCGCGTTTGTATCCCGAACCGTAGGAGTGGATAATGTGTGTGAGCGTGCTGCGGTCGCTGCAGCAGACGGAGGTAGTTTGCTGATACATAAGCAGGCTATGGATGGCGTGACAATTGCCGTGGCAAAACGGGAGAAAATCGTATTGCAGTTTGTGTGAGACGAAAGGAAGGAGAAAGAAATGAAACACCGGATTTATGTGGTCGGTATGGGACCGGGACAGGAAAATATGATGACGCAGGAAGCCATGCAGGTGTTAGAAGCCAGTGATGTGATCATCGGTTATACCGTATATCTGAAATTGCTTGGGGAACGGTTCGGGTGCAAAGAATTATTGTCTACACCGATGCGGCAGGAGCGGGAACGCTGCCAGATGTGTTTCGAGAAGGCAAGAGAAGGCAAAAAGGTGGCATTGATCTGCAGCGGGGATGCCGGAATTTACGGGATGGCATCCCTGATGCTGGAAATCGGAAAATTATATGATGATTGTATCATTGAAGTAATTCCCGGAATAACAGCAGCAAGCAGCGGTGCGGCAGTGCTTGGGGCTCCTCTCAACCATGATTTTTGCGTGATCAGCCTGAGTGATCTTCTCACCCCGTGGGAGAGGATTAAAAAACGGCTGATTGCAGCGGCAGAGGGAGATTTTGCAATGGCAATTTATAATCCGTCGAGCCATAAACGGGCAGACTATCTGGAGCGTGCCTGCAGAATTCTGATGGAACACGGGGTGGAACCGGAGCGTGCCTGTGGGTATGTGGAAAATATCGGACGCGATGATACGAAAGCCGTAACACTTCCCATGGAGGAACTGGTGCATACACCGGTGAACATGTTTACCACGGTATTTATCGGGAATTCCCAGACAAAAATTATGGATGGAAAGCTTGTGACACCGAGAGGATACCATATATAGCAGCAGAAAACGGGGAAGAGGAATAAGATGGCAGAGAAAGTGTTAATTTATGCGGGAACAACGGAAGGTCGTCTTCTCGCACAGGAACTTTCACGGGCACATATTGCCTGTGATGTGCATGTAGCAACCGAATACGGTCAGATGGTCATGCCGGAACTTGCCGGGGTGAAGGTCTGTGTAGGAAGACTGGACGTAGAGGAAATGCGCGCCCTGCTGAAAAAAAACGGACAGAACAACTATGCGGCAGTCGTGGATGCTACGCATCCGTTTGCCACAGAAGTGTCTGCCAACATCCGGGAGAGTACAAAAGGAAGTGGAATTCCATATCTGCGGCTCCAGCGGCGAATGGACGATGGAATCTGTAGCATACCGGAAAACGAAGGCATGAAAGAGCGCGCTGGAACCGTGCATGTGTTTGCCGATTATGAAAGCTGTGTCCAGACACTTACGGACACATCCGGAAACATTCTTCTGACAACCGGAAGCAAAGAGCTGGCGGTATTTGCACCCCTGAAGGAGCGTTTGTTTGTGCGTGTGCTTCCCGGATTGGAGAGTATCGGTCTCTGTGAAAAGGCGGGTATCCGCGGAAAGCAGATTCTTGCGATGCAGGGCCCGTTTTCGGAGGAAATGAATCTGGCAATGATCCATCAGTTTTCGATCCGCTATCTGGTTACAAAAGCCAGCGGTGCGCACAGCGGATTTCAGGAAAAACTTGCGGCAGCGCAGAAAGCAGGTATTACGGCATGCGTGATCGGGAAACAGGAACAGGAACAGGGAATGTCTTATGCACAGGTAACCGAAACACTTTCCCGTCTGCTTGGACATACGATTTCCGGTCGTCCGGAGGTGGAAATTTCCCTGATTGGCATCGGTATGAGTGCAGCGACACTGACACAGGAAGCAAAAAGAGCGCTGGAAGAGTCTGATGTGGTTTTTGGGGCAGAACGGATGCTCGAAGTGGTGGAAAACAGTAAGGAAACCTATCCTTTTTATCTCGCAAAAGATATTTTACCGGTTTTAAGACAAAAGGAATCCCAAATGGATGGACAGAAGCTGAAAGTTTCCATATTATTTTCCGGAGATACTGGATTTTACAGCGGAACAGAAAAAATAAAAACAGAATTAAATAAAAATAATTACAAAAAAATTCGTATTTTTCCAGGAATTTCATCCGTTTCCTACCTCTCTGCGGCAACGGGAATTGCCTGGCAGGATGCAAAAATTATAAGTATCCACGGGAAAAAAGATACCGCAGAGACCAGAGCACTCGTTCTCGATGCAATCCGGCATTTTCCCAAGACGTTTCTGCTGGTTTCCGGGGTGGAGGATGTCCGACGGATCGGATGCTGGATAGAAGAAGAAAAATTGACGCAAACCCGCATGATTGCTGGGTTTCAGCTTTCTTATGATGCAGAAAAAATCCGCGAATTATCGTGCAAAGAGGCAAAAAATACAAAAGAAGAGGGACTGTATACCCTGTTATTATGCAATGAAAATGTGCAAAAAAGACGTCTTGTTCCGGGAATGTCCGATGAATCATTTTTGCGTGTCGTGGAAGGGGAAAAAACAGTTCCGATGACCAAGGAAGAAGTGCGCGCGCTTTCCTTATGTAAACTTGGCCTGACAGAAGATGCTGTGGTATACGATGTGGGGAGTGGTACCGGATCGATTGCAGTGGAATGTGCAACGTGCAGTCCGGGGATTCGTGTGTACGCCATTGAACAAAAAGCCACAGCACAGCAGCTTCTGCGCCGGAATCTGGAAAAATTTCATCTGGCAAATGTGATTCCGGTGGATGGGAAAGCACCGGAAATATTGGAATCCCTGGAACCTCCGACACATGTATTTATTGGGGGAAGCAGTGGACGCCTTGCGGATATTCTGCATGTCATCTGGGAGAAGAATCCACGGACACGTGTGGTTGTCAATGCCATAAGTCTTGAAACCGTGGCTCAGATTACAGAACTTGCTGCAGGGAAAATGCAGACAGAAATCATACAGGTGCAGGTCAGCAGAGCAAAAACCGTGGGAACCTATCATCTGATGCAGGCTGAGAACCCCGTATATATCTGTGTGCTGACGATGGCATAATGAGGAGAGAACTATGTTACACAGTGGAATGGTACTGGCAGCACCGCAAAGTGGCAGTGGAAAAACGACAATCACCTGTGCGCTGCTGGCAGCAATGAAAAACAGAAAACTTGCAGTCCGTGCGTTCAAAAGCGGACCGGACTATATTGATCCCATGTTTCACCGCCAGGTGATTGGTGTACCATCGCGCAATCTGGATACGTTTTTTTCAGAGGCAGATCAGATCCGGGAACTGTATGAATATGACAGGGAGAACTTCACCTATTCGGTGATCGAGGGAGCGATGGGATTATACGATGGTCTTGGGGGCACACAAAAAGAGGGCTCCGCCTATCATCTGGCGCAGACTCTGGATCTGCCGGTTGTGCTTGTGCTGGATGCCCGTGGGATGGGTCGCACGATGGTGGCACTTCTGGCCGGTATGTTACAGTATGACAGGGATCACCGGATCATCGGTGTGATATTAAACCGGACATCGGAGAAATTCTGCCGGACAATGACACCAGTGATTGAGAAAGAACTGGGCCTTCCGGTGCTGGGATGTTTTCCGGTACAGAAAAGTCTGCATCTGGAGAGCCGGCATCTGGGTTTGAAAATGCCACAGGAAATGGAAGGTCTGCGCAAGCAGGTCAATCAGGCTGCGGAAAAACTTGAAGAGACCGCAGATCTGGATCGGATGCTGCAGCTGTTGCAAAGCTGGGCACTTTTACATGCGTTTCGGGACGGAAAAACGAAACTGCCTAAATTACAGGAACCGGGAAAAGATAAAGGGGTTTTACAGAAAAAGAAAAAACAGCAGGAGGAATGTCCGGTTATTGCAGTTGCAAAAGATGAGGCATTTTGTTTTTATTATGAGGATAACCTGCGGCTTCTGGAAGCGTATGGTGGAAAACTCGTCTGGTTTTCACCGCTTGCACAGGAAAAAATTCCAGAGGAAGCGGATGCGCTTCTTCTGGGAGGAGGCTATCCGGAGTTGTGTGCCCGGCAGCTTTCAGAAAATGTCTCCATGCGCAATTCCATCCGGGAGGCAATTGAAAATGGTATGCCGTCCGTGGCAGAGTGCGGCGGGTTTATGTATCTGCATGAATCCATGACAGATGAAGAAGGAGAAAACTGGCCGATGGCAGGTATCATAACGGGCAGCTGTCATAACCGGGGAAAACTTGTACGTTTTGGCTATGTGAATGTGACGGAACAGACGTCCCATTTCCTGGCGGGAAAACCTGTCCGTGCACATGAATTTCATTACTATGACAGTGACAACAATGGAGAAAGCTGCGTGGCCGTGAAACCGGTAAGCGGAACATCCTGGACATGTATCCACGAGGATGACAGAAACTGGTGGGGTTATCCACATTTGTATTATCCGTCCAATCCGGCATTTGTGGAACACTTTGTACAGGCAGCACGCTTATATCACAGAGAGAGGAATGCAAAATAACATGAAAAAAGCAATTTTAATTGTGAGTTTTGGAACAACCTATTCGGATACCCGGCAGAAAAATATTGCAGCCATCACGCGGCAGGTCCGGGCATTGTATCCGGATGCCGTGGTAGAGGAAGCTGTCTCGAGTACGATTGTGCGTAACGCAATGAAAAAGCGCGAGCATATAGAAGCAAAGAGTCCGACGGAAGCTCTCGAAAGCATGAAAAAACAGGGAGTGACGCATGTAGCTGTATTTCCTACCCATGTGATTGACGGAATTGAAAATCACAGACTCAAGGAAGCGGCGAAAAAATATGCCGGTGCTTTCGAGCAGATTGCAGTTGCCGATGCGCTTTTGGCAAAACCGCAGGATTATGAGGATGTGGCAAAAGCACTGTGGGAGTCGCTGAAGGAAGAGGTGGGAGATTTCCCATTGATTTTGATGGGGCATGGAACCGAACATGCGGCAGATGCCAGTTATGCGATGATGGAACAGTCGCTGCGTGCTTATGCAAAGCATGAAATTTATATTGCAACGGTGGAAGGCAGTATTACCATTAAAGATGTGATTGCACGGATGAAGTCCGGGCTGCAGAGCAGACAGAACGGGAAAGTGCTTCTTACACCGTTTATGCTGGTGGCGGGAGACCATGCAAATAATGATATGGCAGGCGGCATGCAGGACGGGGAGCAGCCGGATGCGGATTCCTTTGCCGGAAAATTGCAGGCGGCCGGATACCAGCCGGAATGTGTGATTCGGGGAATTGGGGAGTATCCGGCTGTCCGGGAAGTGTATCTGGCACATTTGCGGCAAATAACGCAAAAATTATTTTGTGATTTAAGAACGAAAAACCGTCCGGGTATCCTTTATGGAATCGGTGTGGGACCGGGAGATCCGAAACTTATGACCTTACAGGCATTGGAAACGATTCGCAGCTGTGATCTTATTGTGCTTCCGGCAGTGTCAAAAGAGGAATGTTATGCGTATCGGATCGTGGAGCAGGTTTGTCCGGAAATTGCAGATATGCCACTTCTTTGCATGCCATTTCCGATGATCAAAGATGCACAGAAACTGGAACTGGCACACAAACGGATTTATGATGCCATGGAAGATTATCTCCGGCAGGGACTGCGGGTAGGAATGCTCACAATTGGAGATCCGGGGATATATTCTACCTATATGTTTATGCACAGATGTGCAGCAGATGCCGGCTGGGAGGCGCGGATCGTAAGTGGTGTGCCGTCGTTTTGTGCAGTAGCGGCAAGACTGGGGATTTCTCTGGGAGAAAAAGATGAGGAAATCCATATTATTCCGGCGGCGTATGACGTGCGTGAGTCACTCGGTTTTCATGGTACACGCATTTATATGAAATCCGGGAAAAAACTCGAAGAGTTATTACGGGTGCTCCGGGAATCGATGCAGGATAAAGAGAGCAGAGTGCACCAGGACATTTATGGAATATCCAATTGCGGCATGGAGAATGAACAGGTGTATTGTTGCCTGGATGAACTGGAACAGGCAAAAGGATATCTGACAACTGTGATTGTGAAGGAACATGTGGTACAATAGAAAGCGTTCGATTTTAGAAAAATCTTTTAATGTCTGGAAAAAAGGAGTGTCATATGTGGAAGATCAAGCACATTTTTGACGGAGAGTATGGGTGTGAGGAACTGGCAGAAGGGCAGCGGCCGAAAGTGTCGGTGACTCTGATCAATGAAAAAGAAGAAGAAATCTGTTTTTCTGTGGAGGACAGCTGGCTGACTGAGCACGGATTAAATGAGGGAGATCTATGGCCAAAAGAAGATGAGTTCCTATAAGAACAGTGAAATAAAAAAGGCAGGTGATACGAACCGTATCACCTGCTTTTGTTTTGCGTTTTATAAGGAGATGTCAATATGCATATTCTGCGTGCTGATCAAGGACATAATGTTCTCCTGTACAGCGGAATTCATCTTACGGGAAAGCTTGACGAGCTTCTGCGGATATTCCTGATCCGGAGAGAGCAGCTTTCGTGCCTTGGAATTATTGGCGGTTTTCAGAAGGTCTTTGTTGAGATCCAAAGTGCCATCACTGTTTATCGTGATACCTAAATCTTCCAGTTCGTCTGCGTGTTTTTTACTCAGCGTGTTAAGCTGCTTGACATAACGTTTGGTTTCGTAGTCGGAACTGGATTTCCCGGAAGTGACCGTATAGTTGTAAGTATCCACAAAGGCTTCAATGGCAGCCTTCGATGTATCATTGAGATCATCGTCTTTCTCATCCGTGTCGGAACCAAAATCACTTTTGGAAAGCCGCTTGGCAGCCCTGTTTAAAGCACGGCTGTCTTCGTAGGAAAGCTCCACATTACTGTAATTGGACCGACCGGAGGTTTTGGCTGCTTTCTGATTATTTGTATAGAAGTTTCTTAAAAAATAATTCGTGGATAATGATACCCCAGAGGAAACTTTTGTGGACATAATAAACATCCTTTCTTAAAAAGGTTATAATTTCTATATTTTTACTATTTACATCGGCACTTGTTCTTTACTTCTTAACCCAAACAAGGTAAAATATTTTATATAGACAGGAACAGAGTAGATGAATTCAGGAGGCAATTACAGTTATGGAACGAAAAGCATTTGGAAAGCTTGCAGATGGAGAAGAGGCAACACTTTATACTATTTCCAATACGAAGGGGATGTATGCACAGATTACAGATTTTGGAGCATCCATTGTATCACTTGTGGTAAAAGATAAGGACGGAAAAAATACAGATGTGGTCCTTGGTTATGAAAATGCAGAGACTTATCAGCAGCAGATGGCCAGTTTTGGAGCAGTTGTTGGAAGAAACTGCAATCGTATTGCAAATGCGGAAATTGTGATCGATGGAGTTACCTATCAGCTTGAGAAAAACGATAATGAAAATAATCTGCACAGTGGTTCACAGGCGACTTCAAGACGTCTGTGGGATGCTGAGGAACAGACGGTAGACAAAATTACATTTGTAATTAAGGATGCAGAAGGTCAGCAGGGATATCCGGGAAATGCAGTTATGAAAGTAACGTATGAAGTAACTGAAGCGAACGAACTTTCCATTACATATCATGCAACAGCGGATAAGACAACGATTTTTAACATGACAAATCATGCATATTTCAATCTGAATGGTGCCGGAAGCGGCAGTGCCATGGAACAGATTCTGCAGATCCGCGCGTCTCATTACACACCGGTAATTGATGCAAAATCCATTCCGACCGGTGAGATTGCTTCGGTGGATGGAACACCGTTTGATTTCCGGGAAGCAAAGCCGATGGGCAGAGATATTGAGCAGGCAAATGATCAGCTTTCTTACGGCCATGGATACGATCATAATTTTGTTCTGGATAAGGAGCGGGCAGGGCTTGAAAAGATTGCCACCGCATACAGTACAAAGAGTGGCATAAAGATGGACGTGATTACGGATTGTATCGGTATGCAGCTTTACACTGCGAATTTCATTCAGGGACAGAAAGTGCAGGGCGGAGCAGTATGCAAAGAGCGGGATGCTTTTTGTCTGGAAACACAGTATTTTCCAAATTCCATCAATGAGCCAAATTTTACAACACCATTGACAGAAGCCGGAAAATCATATGATACAAAAACGGTCTATGCATTTTCGATTGCATAGATATAAATACAGGATGTAAAGGGGAAGAGGATGTTAGAAAAGGCAGCCTCTTTTTCTTTTGGAATCAGAATAGGGTAGGAGGATCAAATGAAAATCGTATTTTTGGATGCAAAAACAATTGGAGATGATATTGATCTGTCTGCATTTGAAAAACTGGGAGAGGTGGTAACATATAATTTTTCCACTACAGAAGAAGCTTTGGAACGGACCGTGGATGCAGACGTGATCGTGTTAAACAAAGTGGAGATTAATGAGCATTCGATTGGAAAAGCAAAAAAACTGAAACTTGTCTGTGTGACGGCAACGGGAACAAACAATCTGGATAAGGAATATTTAAAAAGCCGTGGCATAGAATGGCGTAATGTCGCAGGATACTCCACGGAAAGCGTAGCCCAGCATACGTTTGCCATGCTGTTTTATCTTTGGGAAAAGCTTGCGTATTATGATCAGTATGTCAAATCGGAGAAATATGTGGGAGATGTTATGTTTACCCATTTTGAGAAAAGGTTTCATGAGCTGAGCGGAAAAACATGGGGAATCATTGGTCTGGGAAATATCGGGAGACGTGTGGCGGATATTGCAAAGGCATTCGGATGCCGGGTGATCTATTATTCCACTTCCGGTAAGAATTCTCAGCAGGGATATGAACGTGTGGAATTTGATGCGTTGTTGGAACAATCAGATATTGTTTCTGTTCATGCACCTCTTGATAAAAATACGCGGGACCTCATGAACCGGGAAGCATTTCGGGAAATGAAATCGTCTGCAGTTTTTTTGAATCTTGGACGAGGACCGATTGTTGTGGAACAGGATCTGGCGGATGCGCTTGAAGCTGGAGAAATCGCGGGTGCGGGGCTGGATGTCCTTTCCGCAGAACCAATGCGGAAGGATAATCCGCTTCGCAAAATCAAAGACAGCGAAAAGCTGATTATCACTCCTCATATTGGCTGGGCAAGCGTGGAAGCACGCACGCGTTTGATGGAAATTATCTGTCAGCAGATTGCGGATTTCCAAAATCAGATTATATTATAATCATATGTCTCTTATATAATAGGAAGAAACTCTTTTATTCATCACAAGGCAGACCACTCAGAAACGAAAGATTACCGTACGCGGATAGAAAGCGTGCGGTTTCTTTTTGCGGGAAACCAGAGTGCTGCAGATGCGCGTATTGGACCAGACGTTGATGATAAATTTTTTCAGCCTGTTCATAGAGCTCCGGAAAAGAGGCATTGGAAGATTCCTTTGTCCATGGATGAATCCAGGTGTGATGTTTGAGGTTCATCGGGTCCTGTATAAAACGATAATAATCGCTGGCAACCATCGGAGATAAAAAAGCACGTCCAAGGAAAATCTTTTCGATCAGACGGGATAAGACTTTCTTTTGTCCGCTTGGATCATTCAGTAAATGGGTTCCAAGTTTTATCCAGAATGGTGCACCGCTCAGGAAAAGTTCACTCACGGAAATATCCGGATAGGTGTTCCGGTATGCGTAACACAGCATTCGCACAATGACTTTCCGCTGGAGCGTCGTCAGACGAATCGTTGCGTTCTGATGAAACTGGGAAGGATACAGATGCTTTTTCTCATATAAAAGTTCGGAATCGAGTTCCGTTTCGAAATAAGCATGCTGACCAAAATATTCCGTATTGGAAGGTGGGGTCTGGGCATTATAGCCTGTAAATGCATATACATAGGGATGAATCGTACAATCCAGTGTGTAATGACCCATAAATCCACAGATGTAAGCGTCTGCAATAGAGAGGGAATGTTTTTTCCCTGCAAAAAGTTTGCGGCTTTGCAGCAGATTGGCAAAGAACTGGCCAGTATCCTTGCGATGTGCCAGATCTCCAATATTTTTTCGATGCATCAGGTAAGAGGGAAGATAGTAAAAAAACAGATCAGGTCCCTGCAGACCAAGTGCATATGCGCTGTGATCGCGTCGGATCATATTGTGCATGGATGTGGAGGTCAGACGTCTGCATGCGTCTACGCCAAACAGATAGTGGGTGGTAAAACCCGGCATACAATCACTCCAATCTTCAGTAAATAATCAATTTTTTAAAGAAACAACAGCATTATAGTATATTTTATTGCTTCGGTCAATTTGCGGCAGAAGTAAATATTTTAGGTTGACTTTACATAAGATAGTGGTATAATGTCACATAGTATTCAAAACTACGTTTTGAGTCTGCAACAAAAATTATATCCAAAAATCGTTGGAAAAATGCACAAATCATGTTTTTTTAGACATTTTCAGAAGATTGTATATTGCAAACATACATGGTTTTGTGATTGAATATGTTCATTCGGTGGAAAAACAACTATACTTCCAATGGATGAAATATCTTATGATTTATTTACACAAGAAAGAAAACGGAGGAGTAAGAAAATGGCAAGTTTAAAAGATGCGGCAGAAAGACAGGCGTTTTCGCTCGCTATCGATGCTACGTTAAAGAGTCTGAATAAGGACAGAGAGAAAGGTTTGCTCAATATTGTAAACCTCGCACAGAAGTTTATGGGAAGCAATTTCCGTTCTGAGGCATACGAAGGCGCAAAGAAAATGATTCAGAATCCGGACAGCAAGTGGATGCGTTATGTGAATCGTCTTCTGGATGAGACAGATCCGCATGTTGCCAAGATGACAGCACTGAATCTTGGATATCAGGCAGCGTTTGCAGGAACCAAGAAGATTCGTAAAATGAGAGAAATTGAGAACTGCAATATTCCGTGGCTCATTCTTATGGACCCAACCAGTGCATGCAACCTCCATTGTACAGGATGCTGGGCAGCAGAGTATGGTCATAAATTAAATCTGACATTTGATGAGTTAGACAACATTGTTACACAGGGTAAGGAACTGGGCGTATATTTTTATATGATGACCGGTGGAGAACCACTGGTGCGCAAGGCTGATATCATCCGTCTGTGTGAGAAACACAATGACTGCGCATTCCATTGCTACACAAACGGAACACTTGTAGATGAGAAGCTTTGCGAGGATATGAAGCGTGTAGGAAATCTTTCCCTTTCCATTTCCCTTGAGGGATTTGAAGATGCCAACGATTTCCGACGTGGAGAAGGTGTATACAATAAAGTCCTTCACGCAATGGATCTGTTACATGAGAACGGACTGATCTTTGGAAACAGTGTATGTTATACAAGCAAGAATATGGATGCGGTTACCAGTGATGAGTTCTTTGATCTTCTGATCGAGCATGGAAGCCGTTTCGCATGGTATTTTCATCTGATGCCGGTAGGAATGAAGGCTTCACCGGAACTGATGCCGACCAAGGAGCAGAGAGAATATATTTACCACAGACTGCGTGAAGTTCGTGGATTTGAAGGTGGAAAAGAAATCTTCGTTATGGATTTCCAGAACGACGGTGAATACGTTGGAGGATGTATCGCCGGAGGACGTAACTACTGTCATATTAACCCGAAGGGTGATGTAGAGCCATGTGTATTTATTCACTACTCTGGAGCAAACATCCGCGAGAAATCCCTGCTTGAGTGTCTGAAGCAGCCGTTGTTTATGGCTTACCGTGATAACCAGCCATTCAACGAAAACATGCTTCGTCCATGTCCGATGCTTGAGAATCCGGAGATTTTACAGAAGATGGTTCATGAGACTGGAGCTCATTCTACAGATGTAGAACAGGAGGAGCCGGTTGAGCATCTGTGTGGAAAGTGCGTAGATTACGCAAAGGATTGGCAAGAAACAGCAGATAAACTCTGGGCTGCACATCCATATAAGCAGAAGGGATACACAAACTTTAAAAAGAAATAATTCGATTACTGTTCGCAGGGTAACCTGTGAACAGTAACATAATTCACACAAAATTAAGATTTCAGACAGGATTCCCGGTTTACATGCCGGGAATTTTGTTGTATTGTAATGGCATGAAACCAAAATTTAAAATCAAACTTCAATACGATAAAAAAAATAACATCTGGGCGGCGATTGCAATTATATTGGCAGTCGTAATGTATGTGACCATTGATTTTTCCATTGTTGCATTGATCGCATATGGATTTTTGTACTATCTGGTAAAAAGTCTGCATCTGGAACTGGATGACCGGTGTCCGTGGCTCTGGACACTGATTCTGTTTATCGGAGGTTCCTGTCTCACCACTTTTTCGATACAGTATATGCTGCTTGATCCTGAAAACTTTACGAGGACAACGTACGAGAAGCTCTTTTTAAATGTGCTTTGCTGTCTGATTGTCTATTTTGTTGTGCAGATTTTTACGAACAACAGTGGGCTGACCTGCATCATTGCCCATGTGTCGCTGCTTTCGTTTGGATTCGTAGACTATTTTGTATATCTGTTCCGCGGAAATGAATTTACGTTTTCCGATATCAGATCCATTGGAACCGGTCTGAGTGTGGCGGGAAATTATAAATTGCAATTGAACGATCGTGGAGTATATGTGATCTTTCTGGCAGCATTGTTTATTGCTTTTGTCCGCAAATGGCATGTCCGGTTTACCGGAAAAATTCAGATGCGGGTAATTTCTGTGATGGCGATTGCCTTAAGTTGTGTGATCATTGCAGCAAATGCTTATGATGTAAACACAGAGACGTGGGAACAGAAGGGAACTTATCGCAATGGATATCTGTTGAATTACGTACTGGGGGTTCGTGACAGTTTTATTTCTGCTCCGGAAGGATATTCCAAAGATAAGATCAAAGAACTGGAGAAAACCTATCAATCCGATAAAAAGGATTACAGCACAACAAATGAAAAAGCAAAAAATCCGACGATCATTGCCATTATGAATGAATCGTTTTCCGATCTGAGTGTGTTGGGGGATCTGCAGACTAACATGCCGCTCACACCGTTTATCGATTCTTTGAAAGAGAATACAACGAAGGGATATGCACTTTCGTCGGTATTTGGCGCGAAGACTCCTAATTCGGAGTGGGAATTTATGTCCGGAAATTCCATGGCATTTCTTCCGATGGGATCCGTTGTTTATCAGCAGTATATCAGTGATACTCCGACAACGATTGTGTCAAATCTGAAAGATGACGGGTATACGTGCATTGCCATGCATCCATATTATGAAACCGGATGGAGCCGGAATCTGGTGTATCCGCATATCGGGTTTGACGAAATGCACTTTATTGATTATTTTGACCAGACAAAGATCCTGCGGGAATATATTACCGACCAGGAACTGTATGATAAGATTATCAAGCGTTATGAAAACCGTAAAAATAATGAAAAACTGTTCTTTATGGGAATTACCATGCAGAACCACGGTGGTTATACGGAAACCTATGACAATTTTCCGGAGAATTATTATAAAGTTGGACGTTCTTATACGGATGCCAACCAGTATCTGTCCCTGGTACACGAGAGTGATGAGGCAGTAAAAAACCTGATCAGTTATTTTTCAAAGGTAGATGATCCGGTAGAAATCATTTTCTTTGGAGATCATCAGCCAAGCTTAAACAGTAATTTTTATCCGATTCTGAATGGAAAAGGACTCACAGGGCTGACGGAAGATGAGCTGGAAAAACTGTACACAGTTCCGTTTTTTATCTGGACCAATTATGATACACCGGAAGAAACGGTAGACATTACCAGTCTTGATTATCTGTCTACCATGGCACTGGAACGGGCTGGAATTGAGCTTCCGGCATACAATAAGTTTCTGGCAGATATGCAGGAGGTTGTTCCAGCCATCAATTCCAGAGGTTATTATTCCAAAAGTAAAGGCTGCTACCTGCATATCGATGAGGCCGAGGGAGAAGAAAAAGAATGGATTGAAAAGTATCATATGCTGCAATATAATTCGATGTTTGACAAAAAGAACCGCAGCAGCTTTTTCTTCCCATATAATCTAAAAAGCAAGTAGAACAATCAGGCAAGGGGAATCAAGATGAAACTGAGTGAGTTATTAGCGTATGACAATATTGTAATACAGTGCCATGACAATCCGGATGCAGATACCATTGCATGTGGATTTGGGGTCTATCTGTATTTGAAATCCCAAGGAAAAGAACCACGTCTGATTTACGGAGGACAGAATGTGATCCGGAAAACGAATCTGGTGATGCTGATCCGGGATCTGAAAATACCAATCGAGCATGTGGATTATCTGCACAAACCAGAGTTATTGGTGATGGTGGACTGTCAGTACCATTCCGGAAATTCTGCAGTGTTTGAAGCAGAACATATTGCTGTAATTGACCATCACCGGATCTGCACGGAATTACCAGAGCTTTCCGAGGTGCGTTCTAATCTGGGCGCGTGCTCGACACTGGTCTGGAATATGCTCAAAATAGAAGGATTTGATGTACGAGGTAATCGTGAGTTGTCAACAGCACTGTATTATGGATTATATACGGATACCGGAAGTTTGACGGAAATTGTACATCCGCTAGACCGGGATCTGCGTGACGAGGCAAACTTTGACCCGGCAATCATGAGGAAACTCCGCAATGCCAATCTTTCGCTGGAAGAACTGGAAGTTGCTGGAGCAGCACTTCTTCATACGGATTATGTAGAAGAATTTCGTGCCGCGATTGTAAAAGTGGGGCAGTGTGATCCGAATATTCTCGGACTGATTTCCGATCTGGTACTGGAAGTGGATGCGATTGATATCTGTGTGGCATTTAATCTGCAACCAGAAGGTGTGAAGTTTTCAGTGAGAAGCTGTGTGAAAGAAGTCAAGGCGAGTGAACTTGCGGCAGAGTTGTGCAAAGGAATTGGTTCCGGTGGAGGACATCTGGAAAAAGCGGGTGGCCTGATTCCGATGGAATTGATGACACAGGAATATTTAAAGTTTTGCAAAGAACATCATTTTGCACCACGCATGGAGTATGATGCACAGGGAAGACATGAACAGCCGGCAGCTTCGGGTATTAAATCTGTTATCGAGCAGCGTATGCGGGACTATATGGGAAATACCGATATTGTGTATGCACAGGATTGCAGAATAGAGGCAGAGGATGCAAAGACGTACTGCAGACGCTCCGTTCCGTGGGGATATGTCCGGGCAACGGATCTCTTTGCGGAGGGAACGCAGGTGACTGTGCGGACTCTGCAGGGAGATATGAAAGCTACAGTGGAAGCAGGAATTGTTTTTATCATTGGACCGAAAGGGGAATGTTTCTTTCGTAATGAAGAGGCTTTTATGGAAGAATTCCGGATTTACACGGATTGGAAGTTTGATCTGAGAAATGCAGAGTATGAACCTACCATCAAAGATGTAGAGAAAGGAATCATCGTAGAACCGATGAAATGTGCAAAGGTCTGCGTGCCAAAGGGAACTACAATTGTTCGTGCACGCAGGCTGGAGCGCAAGGTAAAACTGTTCCGGGATAAAGATGAAAACGAACAGTATACACTTGGCCGGGTTGGAGATTACATGGTTGACAGCAGTGATACGATCAACAATATCCGGATTATGCGTAAAGATCTGTTTGAAGAAATCTATCGGGATTCCGGTGAGCAGGAAGAGCAAAAAAGTGTGATCTTTGATCTGGACGGAACCTTGTTATATTCGTTGGAAGATTTAAAAAACGCTACCAACGCGGCATTGGAGTCACAGAATATGCCGACTTGTACGCTGGATCAGGTGCGCAGATATGTAGGAAACGGGGTGCGCATGCTGATGGTGCGTGCCGTGCCGGATGGGGAGAAAAACCCGAAGTTTGAAGAGACATTTGCGGAATTTAAAAAATATTACGGGGAGCATTGTCTGGATCATACAAAGCCATATCCGGATATCATGCATCTTTTGACTGAATTAAAGGCGCGCGGAGTGAAGACAGCAATTGTATCCAATAAGCTGGACCCGGCAGTAAAAGAATTGGATGAACGTTTTTTCCGGGGTTATATGACTACGGCAATCGGTGAGATGGAAGGTGTGGCAAAAAAACCGGCACCCGATATGGTACAAAAAGCCATGAAAATTTTAAAAACGGACACGAAGAAGGCCATTTATGTAGGTGATTCCGAGGTGGATATTCAGACCGCGGAAAACACGGGACTTCCATGTGTTTCGGTCATGTGGGGATTCCGCGATGCGGAGTTCCTTCGTAAAAACAGAGCACAGGTACTTATTCAAAGACCACTGGAATTGTTGTACTTAATTTAAAAGTTATGGTATCATATAACCAACATACAAGGACAGGAGAAAAAAGATGGAAGAAAGAATTTCAGGACATACAGGGTTACTTGCACTGATCGGTTCGCCGGTAGGACATTCCGGTTCCCCGGCAATGTACAATTACAGCTTTGCAAAGCTGGGGCTGGATTATGCATATGTTGCATTTGATGTAAAAGAAGATCAGGTAAAAGAAGCACTTGACGCGGTGAAACTGTTTCATATGCGTGGAATCAATGTGACGATGCCGGATAAGACCGAGGCGGCAAAGTATGTGGATGAGCTGTCTCCGGCAGCACAGATTATCGGAGCTGTAAACACAATTGTCAACGATGACGGCAGATTGACCGGATATATCACGGACGGAGAAGGCTTTGTACACAACCTCAAGGACCATGGCGTAGATATTAAAGGAAAAAAGATCACGGTCGCAGGCGGTGGCGGAGCTGCGACAGCCATTCAGGTACAATGTGCATTAGATGGAGCTAGAGAGATCACGATTTTCAATATTAAGGATGCATTTTTTGAGCGTACTCTTCAGACCGCAGAAAAGATTCGAAAAGCAGTGCCGGGAATTGTTGTCAATGTATATGACATTGCAGATACGGCAAAGATGACAGAGGAGATCACATCCAGTGACATTTTTGCAAATGCGACGATCGTTGGTATGAAACCGATGGATGACCAGAGTGTGGTAAAAGATTTATCTGCATTTCGCCCGGGATTGGTTGTATGTGATGCGGTTTATAATCCGGCAGAGACAAAACTGTTGCGGGAAGCAAAAGAAGCAGGATGTACCTGCATTGGAGGCAAGGGAATGCTTCTGTGGCAGGGAGTGGCCGCATTCCGGTTATATACAGGTATGGATATGCCGGTAGAAGAAGTAAAGGAGAAATTTTTTCATGAATAAAGGAAAGAAAAATATTTTCCTGATCGGTTTTATGGGAGCCGGTAAAAGCACGATTGCACGTGCGATAAAGCAAAAGCTGGGTTATCCGGTTGTGGAGATGGACGAGCGTATCGTAAAAGAACAGGGAATGCCGATCAGCAAAATTTTTGAAACATACGGAGAACTTTATTTCCGGGAGCTTGAGACAAAACTGATCCAGTCACTAAATCAGCAGGAGCCGACAATCGTATCCTGTGGAGGCGGTGTGGCAATGCGACAGGAAAATGTAGACTGCATGCGGGATGGGGGAAGCGTTGTATTTCTTACGGCAACACCGCAGACCATATACGAACGTGTAAAAAACAGTACGGACCGTCCACTTTTAAACGGTCATATGAATGTTGCATACATTTCTGAACTGATGGAAGTACGCCGGCCAAAGTATGAGGCGGCTGCAGACATTCTCGTAGCTACGGATGGAAAAACAAAAGAAGAAATCGCAGAAGAAATTATTGGGCGACTGGAGGAATAAGCGTGAAATTTAATTGGGATAATATTGTATTTCAGATGCTGGGAAAACTTGTGGACTGCGTGTGGGTCAGCATTTTATGGGTGATCTGCTGCATTCCGGTTTTTACGATCGGGGCATCGACCACCGCGTTGTATTACACGGTACATAAATCCATCCGCGGTGACCGCGGATATACCACAAGAACCTTTTTCGGAGCGTTCAGGGACAACTTTAAGGCTGCAACACTGCCATATCTTATATGGCTGGCCGTTATGATTGTTCTGGGCTGTGATGCCTATATCACCTATCAGGTATTAAAAACCGGCAGTATGAAGGGCACATTTTTCTATTTCTTTCTGGTTATGATTGCTGTTGCGATTATGTGGAGCGCATTTTTATTTCCATATATTGCAAGATTTGAAAATACCGTAAAACAGACGTTGAAAAATGCATTCCTGCTGATGGTAAGACATCTGCCATGGTCACTGTTGCTGCTGGTGATTTTGATTGCATCGGCTCTGTCGATTTATATTATACCGGTACTGCTTGTGGTAATTCCGGCAGTTGCATCGATTGTATTTGATTTTATTTTAGAGCGCCTGTTCCGCCGCTATATGAGTCCGGAGGATTTAGAGCGTGAAGAGGAAAATGATATGTATGCATCATAATACATAAATAAAAACAAAAAGAGAGGGAGAAACAAATGAGTGTAACAATTTCTGAAGCAGTAAAGTATATCGGAGTAGATGATAAGACGATTGACCTGTTCGAGAGCCAGTATCCGGTTCCGAATGGCGTTTCCTACAATTCTTATGTGATTCTGGACGAGAAGGTAGCAGTCATGGATACCGTGGACCCGAGAGCAACTGAGGAGTGGTTTGCAAATCTGGAGCGCGTGCTCGCAGGTCGCCATGTCGATTACCTTGTAGTTTCCCACATGGAACCAGATCATGCCGGAAATGTACAGAAATTCGCAGAGAAATATCCGGAGGCGAAGATCGTTGGCAATGCAAAGACGTTCGGCATGATGGCACAGTTCTTTGACTTTGATCTGACTGACCGCAAGGTGGAAGTGAAGGAGGGCGGTACGTTAGAGCTTGGAAGTCATACACTTCAGTTTTTCATGGCACCGATGGTTCACTGGCCGGAGGTTATGGTTGCCTACGAGCAGAGCGAGAAGATCCTGTTCTCCGCAGATGGATTCGGAAAGTTTGGTGCAACTGATGTCGATGAGGAGTGGGATGATGAGGCAGGTCGCTATTTCCTGAATATTGTTGGAAAATACGGCGTTCAGGTGCAGGCACTTTTGAAGAAGGCTTCCGGCCTCGATATCCGTATGATCTGTCCGCTTCACGGTCCGATTCTGAAAGAGAATCTTGGTCACTACCTTGGACTGTACCAGACCTGGAGCAGTTATGAGCCGGAGAAGAAGGGGGTTCTCGTGGCATTTGCATCGATCCACGGCAACACCGCAAAGGCAAGCCAGCTGATGGCAGAGTATTTGAGAGAGAATGGCGAGGCAGATGTGACGGTGATGGATCTCTCCCGCACCGATGTCTCCTATGCGGTTCGCAAGGCATTCTACTATGACCGTATCGTTCTCGCCGGTGCAACCTATGACGGCGGAGTCTTCCCGTGCATGGAGGAGTTCCTTCTGCATCTGAAGTCTAAGAATTATCAGAAGCGCACCGTTGGAATCATCGAGAATGGCACCTGGGCACCGCTTGCAGGAAAGGTGATGAAGGGAATCCTTGAGACGATGAAGAACATCACGATTGCAGAGCCGATGGTTACGATCCGTTCGACAGTCAAGGAAGACACGAAAGAGCAGATGAAGGAGCTTGCAAAAGTTCTCACAGCGTAATAAAATAAAAAAGACAGAGGGGAAGCCTGCGCATGCCAGACTTCCTCGTTGTATATGTATGGAAATATAAGATATAAGAATGAGAGAAACCTGCATCAGGGTTAAAATGATTGAAAAGATTCATCTGGGCAGGATGGGGACAAGAAAGGGTGAGAGACATGAAAATTATTTATGCGATTGTGAGTGCGGATGATGGAAACAGAGTGACGGACGTGCTGAACGATCATCGTTACAGCGTGACGAGACTTGCGACGACGGGCGGTTTCCTGAAAAAGGGAAATGCGACTCTGATGATCGGTACACAGGACGACAAGGTGGATTATGCGATTGAGCTGATCCGTGAGACCTGTGGCAAGCGCCAGAAGATCAGCTGTGATATGCCGAGTCCGAGCATCGGTTCGATGGCAGGCAATTACATGACGATGCCGGTCAGCGTGGAGACAGGCGGAGCGACAATCTTCGTGACGGATGTGGAGCGCTTTGAGAAGTTCTAAGTGAACAAATTGTTTGAATATTTATATACAATTAGACAACTTACAAAAAATATAAAAATAATTTACAAAAAGTGTTGACAAAAACGAATGGATCTGGTATTATAAAGACAACAAAGAAACAGAAACAAAACAAAAGAGAACACAAGAAGTTCTCGAAAGAAATTCTCAGCGAAAGGGAATTTCAAAAAAATCTAAGAAAAGGAGGTACAATCCACCGAACAGTTAAATGAGTTTCCCTTATCAAAATCAAAAATCCGAAAGGATTGAGAAAAAAGATAAGCAAGG
>ERZ773264.319-NODE-319-length-72066-cov-34.734235_pt1 | contig 72066 bp, 56 predicted proteins | sample MGYA00511910_ERZ773264 | MGnify/ENA primary metagenome ERZ773264 (study PRJEB29015, sample SAMEA2737739) | human gut metagenome | biome: human gut; feature: human-associated habitat; material: faeces | place: China | collected 2012 ...
GTATCATGGCAAGCACAAGAATCCATGATAATACCGTTCTCTTCATTTTTTTCATATTAATCTCCATTCCTTTTGATCTTTCTAGGAAAGTTTCTCGACACCAAGCGTTACTTTCTCACCGTTGATGCTCCACTCCTTTGTAAAGCCCTTCGCACCGTTATAAGCAACCTCGTCAGCCAGAACCTCAGACTTAATCTGAGCTTCATTGCTGCTGATCACCTGCTGAACCTTGTCATTATCCTGCATGCTGACTCTGATGTGATCCATCACCTCAAAGCCTGCATCCTTACGCATAGTCTGAACCTTACTGATGATCTCACGTACAAAGCCTTCCTCCAGAAGCTCCGGTGTCAGGTTGGTGTCAAGAACAACCGTGATTCCGCGGTCTGTGTCAGATACATAACCCTCCATCTGAGCAGCCTCGATCAGAAGGTCATCCTTCTCAAGTGCCTCATCCTGACCGTCTACCTGAATCGTTAATGTCCCCTTCTCATTCAGCTCTGCCATTGCAGCCTGTCCGTCCAGCTCTGCAAGGATCTGTCTTACATCATTGATCTTCTTGCCAAAACGGCGTCCCAGTGTCTTAAGCTGCGGCTTAAAGCTGTAGGTGGTAAGCTTGCTGACATCATCAGTAAGCTCAGCCTCCTTAACATTCAGCTCGTCACGGATGATATTTACATAAAAATCACTCAGTTCCTTACCTGCCTTGATATACATCTTGCCGATTGGCTGTCTGTTCTTGATATTTGCGGTGTTTCTGCAGGCACGACCGATCACAACCGCCTCAAGCACAACCTCCATATCAGCCTCAAGCTGCTTGTCGATATGAGCCTCATCCACCTCAGGAAAATCACAAAGATGTACACTCTCCGGCGCGCTTGGATCAATAGAGCATACCAGATTGCGGTAAATGTCCTCTGTCATAAATGGGATCATCGGAGCGGCAGCCTTGGAGATCGTTACCAGGGCAGTATAAAGTGTCATATATGCATTGATCTTATCCTGCTCCATGCCCTTTGCCCAGAAACGCTCACGGCAGCGGCGAACATACCAGTTACTCATCTCATCGACAAACTCCTGCAATGCTCTTGCTGTCTCCGGAATACGATATGCCGCCAGATTCTCGTCCACTGCCTTTACCGTACTGTTCAGACGGGACAGAAGCCACTTATCCATAACAGAAAGCTTATCGTAATCTAATGTATATTTTGTTGCATCAAACTCATCAATGTTCGCATACAGAACGAAGAATGCGTAGGTATTCCACAGAGTACCCATAAACTTACGCTGTCCTTCCTGCACTGCCTTGCCATGGAAACGATTTGGCAGCCATGGCGCACTATTGATATAGAAATACCAGCGGATCGCATCTGCACCGTACTTGTCCAGTGCATCAAACGGATCAACCGCATTCCCCTTGGACTTACTCATCTTCTGACCGTTCTCATCCTGAACATGACCCAGAACGATAACATTTTCATATGGAGCCTTGTTAAACAGGAGTGTTGACTCAGCCATCAGCGAATAGAACCAGCCTCTTGTCTGATCCACAGCCTCAGAGATGAACTGTGCCGGGAACTGCTGCTCGAACAGATCCTTGTTCTCAAATGGATAATGATGCTGTGCAAACGGCATTGCTCCGGAATCGAACCAGCAGTCGATAACCTCCGGTACACGGTGCATCGTCTTGCCACAGTCCGGACAGGTAAATGTCACGGCATCAATATAAGGACGATGAAGCTCAACCTTTGCATCCTCCGGATTACCGCTTCTCTCAGCCAGCTCAGCACGGCTTCCGATGGATTCCTGTCTGCCACAACCCTCGCACTCCCAGATATTTAATGGTGTACCCCAGTAACGGTTTCTGGAAATACCCCAATCCTGAATATTCTCGAGCCAGTTACCAAAACGACCGGTACCGATGGACTCAGGAATCCAGTTTACGGTATTGTTATTGCGGACAAGATCATCGCGAACCTCTGTCATCTTAATGAACCATGACTCACGTGCATAATAGATCAGCGGAGTATCGCAGCGCCAGCAGTGAGGATAATCATGCTCAAACTTCGGTGCAGCAAACAGCTTGCCGGATGCATCGAGATCTTTCAACACCTCCGGATCTGCTTTCTTTACGAAAAGACCTGCAAACGGAGTCTCCTCGCTCATCTCACCCTTGCCGGTTACAAACTGTACAAACGGCAGGTCGTACTTACGTCCAACATTCGCATCGTCCTCACCAAATGCAGGAGCAATATGAACGATACCGGTACCATCTGACATCGTAACATAGGAATCGCAGGTTACGAAAAAGCCCTTCTTGTGCTGCTTGTCTGCACATTCCTTTGCGCACTCATAAAGAGGCTCATACTCTTTATTCTCAAGATCAATTCCCTTATAAGTCTCAAGCACCTCGTAAGCCTTAGCACCTTCCTCCTGTGCCAGTCCGCTGAGAACATTATCGGCAAGTGCCTCTGCCAGATAGTAGGTATATCCGTCTGCAGCCTTTACCTTAATATAAGTATCATCCGGGTTCACACAGAGAGCCACGTTAGACGGCAGTGTCCATGGAGTCGTGGTCCATGCCAGGAAATAAGCATCCTCTCCAACAACCTTAAAACGAACGATCGCAGAACGCTCCTTGACGAGCTTATAGCCCTGAGCAACCTCCTGTGAGGAAAGTGGTGTACCACATCTTGGACAATAAGGCACGATCTTAAAGCCCTTATAAAGAAGCTTCTTATTCCAGATCTCCTTCAGTGCCCACCACTCAGACTCGATAAAATTATCATCATAGGTAACATATGGATTCTCCATATCAGCCCAGAAACCAACCGTGCCGGAGAAATCCTCCCACATACCCTTGTATTTCCATACAGATTCCTTACATTTCTTAATGAAAGGCTCCATACCGTACTCTTCAATCTGCTCCTTACCATCAAGACCGAGCATCTTCTCAACCTCTAACTCAACAGGAAGTCCATGTGTGTCCCATCCAGCCTTACGAGGAACCATATATCCCTTCATCGTCTTGTAACGTGGAATCATATCCTTGATAACACGGGTCAGCACATGACCGATATGCGGCTTTCCGTTTGCGGTTGGCGGTCCATCATAAAATGTGTAGACAGGCTTGCCCTCTCTTGCTTTCATGGATTTTTCAAAGATCTGCTGATTACGCCAGAACTTTCCGACGTTTTTTTCCCGGTCGACAAAATTCATATCCGGTGAAACTTTCTGATACATATGTTTTCCTCCTTAAATCTTGTTTACTTATAAGAAATAACGCCTGAAACGAGGTTTCTTATAAATAAAAAAAAGCATCCACCCTAAACAGGATGAACACCTTGCCATTCATAACCACCTATTTATCTGTACGGAATCTCAAACGACTCGATACATCCCCCTATAACGGCGGGATCCGTCAGACTGTACTGATAAAACAATGTTCCAGTCTGCAACTCGGGAGTGATCTTCCCTCATCTATCTAAGAGCAAGCTCTATGCATCCGGTTCGCACTATCCCGGACTCACTGAAGCGTTTCCAAATAAGGTACTGTCTCCGTCACAGTTTTTCACTACGCCTTTATATTAGTATCCTTTTGGTCGCTTGTCAACCGTCAATCCACAATTTTTAACTCGAAAATCCACTTTCCTATGATTCTGATTCCTTCCCGGAAATATCGGATGTCATGATCCTCACAACCTCCAGGATCTTTCTGCGGAGTCCGTCATCGGACCTGCGGTAAAACTCCACAAGCAACAGCTCATCATCGCTGAAATCTACAGAATCCACACCAAGAAAATATCCCACGGAAATACCTGTTTCTTTGGCAATATCCTCAAGTGTATCATTGGGAACGGCAATCTTTCCGCTCTCGTAACGGCTCAGAGTCTGCTGGGTAACATGAAACTTCTCCGCAAAACGATCCTGCGTCAGCCCGCATTCCCGGCGGACATTCCGTATCCTCGCCCCAATCTCTTTATTACTCAAAGCCATACAAACACCTTCTATACTATATAATACCGAATTCAAAAATCTGTCCCGGCAAATGTCAGCGATTGCTCCATCACATTATGCAATCATTATTTCAACTATCTTTTAAATTATACTTGTGTTATGCTTTCATTTACATCCCGCTCAGGCGTGTATGCACTCCGATTAGGAATACTGCCGTGTTATTATCTCAAAAGTGCTCTTGCACGAAAATCATTTATTTGATAAAATCAAGCATAGTTTATAATATTTTAATAAAATAAACTAAATTTTTATGAATACTTTATATATTTAGAAAATTATTATAATTAATGGTTTTGTTGCTAATGCATTTGCAAAATAAAATTATTTTGGTTATGATAGTTTTGTAACGAATGAGGAGGAGGTATTTTGATGGACTCTTTTGATCGGGAACAATATCTACAGCAATTGCGGGAGTACTACTCCGGAGACCGCGATCGCATTGACCAGTTTCTCGAAGACATGAGTGATTCTTTGGACTGTTATCTGAAAGAACACCCGGCTGCGGATGCGTCAGAGATCTATGCACGTTTCGGAGATCCAGAGGAACTTAAGAAGCAGCAGGAGCTGGTGCGCAGCGAAAGTCACACCCAACGGAAAAGAAATGTAATACGAATAGCGGTAGCTGCCATTTGTGCAGTGAGTATTCTGGCACTTGGAATCTTTGTCCGCCTGGGGTGGGAACAGATTATTAACTCTAAAGGATATACTGTTCTTGAAGAACAAGAATCTGAAGAAGATCAGCCTTTGCCGGATCCCATTGAAACTCCTTCCTCGACACCAGTTTTCTATCTGAACGAATAGGAGGTTCACATTATGAAAAATTTTTTCAAAGCACTTTCCGCACTGACAATGGCACTTTGTTTAACAGCAACAGCACTGATTCCTACAGGGACAGCATCCGCCCGGACGAATGTTATCGCACAGGAGACGATCGCACTGGACGATGGTGGCTACTGCGTGGTCACGACATCGGAGACGGTATCTGATATCGCAACCCTTGCCACAACACATACAAAGTCTGCACAAAAGAAATACAGCTACTACAATGCAAAAGATGTTCTGTGCTGGACCTACACGCTTCACGGTACCTTTAAGTACGATGGAACCACATTGGTTTCCTGCACGGATTCCTCCCATGAGATTGCCATCTACAACAATTCCTGGTCTTATAAAGGCGGATCTCACTGGGAAAGCGGTAACACCGCATATGGTAAAGCTACATATCACATTAAGCTTTCTACCGCTTCTAAAACAGTAAGTTTGAAGATCTCCTGCAGCAAAACAGGAGTAATCAGCTAAGAGAGGAGTAACTTATGCGTTCATTTCTATTATCCTATCGACTGAAGCAGCTCAGCCGTGACATTACAAAACAGACATTTTCCGACACCACGGAACGTGTTGACGCAGAAGCTCTGAAACAGGCGCAGTTCATGCTCTACAGCGATATGCTTCAATATGCAGAGGATGAACCGGATGCAGATTATCGGGTGATCTATGAACATTTTGTCGATGAAACGCTGAAGCATCCTCTTTCCCGGCATCGCCAGAAGAGAATTTTGTGTGGCATAGCCGTTGCATGTGTGGTCACTTTACTTGTTGGATCCATGATTCTCCAGCCAATTTTGGCGGAAAATCTTAAAAATGTAAATATTTACTAAATTCTTTTACTGATATCCAGCATTTTTTTTAAATTTGTGTTATAATGTAAGTGATACCATGTGGGAGGATATCAAATATCAAAGATCGGTTGTGTAGAGTAGAGATGAGTATAAGAGATAACTTAAAGCGTGGAACAATTGAAATGATCCTTTTGCATTTGCTGGAAGAAGAAGACAAGTATGGCTACCAGCTTTCGCAGGATCTTGAGAAGCAGAGCGAGGGCGAGTATCAGTTGAATGAAGCAACGATGTACCCAACGCTCTACCGTTTGAAGAAGAACGGATTTCTGGAGGAACGTAAGGTTCAGGTAGTCGGAAAGCGTTTTCGTGTATACTACCACCTGACAGAGTCCGGAAAGCAGCATTTGGAGGAGACCAAGGTTCAGTATAAGCAGGTCTGTGCTTCCATCGAGAAAGTCATGTCATACCGTGACCGTGTCAAGGCTGCAGGCAAGAAAGCAAATAAGTAAATAGCGCTGTTCCGTTTTTCGTGCATTCGTGAAATGCGAGCGAGCCCCGCTGAACACTCTGGGGCTCGCTTTTGTTGTCTTTTTTAATGTATGAACAAATCAACGTAGTGTTATAACAACGAGAATTGCGAAGCATTTCATTATGACAGAACAACTGCTCTTATTCAAAGCGGAGTGCCTCGATCGGATCCATACGCGCCGCTTTATTTGCCGGATAATATCCAAAGAATACACCGACCACCATAGAAAACAGCACTGCAACGAAGATTGCCGCCACCGGTGCCGTTGCCGAATAACCAAGCACCGATGCTGCCACAGAACCAAGGATCAGTCCCAGTACAATGCCGAGGCATCCGCCCACCAGACACAATACCATGGATTCAATGATAAACTGTAGCCGGATAGAGCCATTTGTCGCACCTAACGCCTTTCTTGTACCGATCTCTCTGGTTCGTTCCGTGATCGACACAAGCATGATATTCATAACACCGATACCGCCGACCAGAAGCGAGATTCCGGCGATCAGGGAGATCGCCAGCGATACGGTATGCACCATCTCGCTCATCGACTCCGTCATAGACTCCATCGTCGAGGTTGCAATCTCGTAATTATCATTACTTGCATAATATGGTGTAAAGAACGCCTCAACCTGATCCGCAAAGGCGGATACACTTGATACAGAGGTATCCGTCACGATCGTAAACTGCGTATACCCATCATCCGAGCGCATAATTTCTTTCTCTGTTGCCAGCGGAATATATGCATTCGTTGTCACATCATCACTGTCGCTGACCGTACCCGCACTCTCATATTCATAAACACCGACAATATAAAAATCCTGATAATTTCCATTGATGTTCACGTTGATCTTCTGCCAGAGTGCCGCATCATTGTCCCCGTCAAACAGGCTCTGTACCAATTGATCCGATACCACGATGACATGCTTTTTTTCGGAAAGATCTGCTTTTTTGATCAGACGTCCTGCCAAAAGAGTCACCTGATCACTCTCAAAATAATCCTGATTGACACCGCTGACATTGATATTGACGGAGTCGCCATCCCTGGATACGGATGCCGTTCCGGCACTTTCACTGACAGCCACTGCCGCAATCTGGTTTTTGAAGGTTTTCTTCAGTTTACTGATCATCCGGTCAGTGATCCGGTCCTCCTCCGTCACAGAAACATTTCTGCCTGACGCACCAAACCGCATGCCGTCTGCACGAACCTCTTCCTCATCACTTTTCGCCGACAGACCGACTGTGACATTGTTCGCTCCCATCTCCTGAAAGCTCTCGGAGATCGAAGTCGTCAGCGACTCACTGACCGTCATGATCGCAATTACCGAGCCAATGCCGATGATAATTCCAAGCATCGTCAGCAACGCACGAAGTTTATTGGAAAACAGTGCCTTGCAGGCTATTTTAATATTTTCCCAAATCAACAAATTCTTTCCTCCTTTCTTCGCTTCACCTTATTCCTGCAGCATACTTTTCTACTTCTGTCGTCCCATCCTTCTGTAAGGCTGTTTCCTTATTCTGCAAGAATCCTGCCATCTGAGATTTTGACCACGCGGTCCGTCTCCTGTGCAAGTTCTGTGGAGTGTGTGATCAGCACGATCGTTTTCCCCTGCTCCCGGTGAAGCCTATGAAAAATATCTATGATCCTGCGGCTCGTCTCCGAATCCAGAGCTCCGGTCGGCTCATCCGCCAGAATGATCGACGGATCATTTGCCATCGCACGTGCAATTGCCGTTCGCTGCTTCTGACCGCCGGACAGCTCCTCCGGCTTGTGAAGCATTCTCTCCTTCATGCCGACCAGCTCCAGAAGCTCTCTGGCGCGTTCTCTCCGCTCCGTTTTCTTCATTTTGCCGTAGAGCATTGGCAGTTCCACATTTTCCAGTGCCGTTGTCCGCGGGATCAGATTGTATGTCTGAAACACAAAGCCGATCTCCTGATTACGGATTGAGGAAAGCTCTCTGTCCTTTGCCTCCCCAATGTTCTTTCCCTGCAACCGGTATTCCCCCTCGGTCGGACGGTCCAGTGCTCCGATAATGTTCATCAATGTCGACTTACCGGATCCGGATTCTCCGACAATTGAGACAAACTCCCCGCGCTCGACCTCAAGATTGATTCCATGCAGGATTTCCAGTTCATTGGGCTTACCAATATAAAACCGTTTCACAATGCCATTTAAGGAAATGACATGCTCTTGTACCTGTTCCTGTGCCAATTATTTTCCACCTCCCGGTCCGCCGCCGAAGCCGCCTTTGTTTCCACTGCCACCCATTCCACCGCTGTCCGGCATACCGCCGCCCATGCCGTTCATGCTTCCAAAACCGCTCTGGCTGTCGCTTGATGAGCTTTTGTCGGAAACCTTATCGGTAGGCATCACAACCTCCAGACCTTCCTCGAGATCATCCCCGGAAATTTCCACATAATAATCCGTTTCCATTCCCTTGGTCACCGTGATCTGACGGGTCTTGGCCGTTCCCTTTGTACTGTCATCCGATGCGTTTGTTTCGTCCTTTCCCAGAGGATTTCCCATTTTGCCACTTTGTCCGGAATCACCACTTTGTCCGGAATTATCGGAGCTATCCTGGCTGTTATCACCACTTTGCGTTGTATATCCTGTACTGCTTCCGCTGCCGTCTACCACTGTGATATAGTATGTGCCGTCTGCATTTTCGGAAACGGCATCATACGGCACGGCAAAAACGTCCTTTGCCTCATCCCGCACGATACTGCATTTGGCTGTCATCCCCATCTTGATCCGGCTGTCGGTTGTCTTTATGCGGATCCGTACCTCATATCCATCGCTCGATGAGTTTCCGGCATCTGCACCATTGCCACTGCTCGCAGAGGTTGTTGTGGATGTGCTTCCTGTCGACGGTGCCACGAAGGTCACTACTCCCTCCAGTTCATCCTCATCGGTTGCCTCTGTCAGGATCACCACACGCTGTCCCTTCTTGACATTGCTGATATCATATTCATCCACACTTGTTGTGATCGTGTAACCGCTCGTATCGTCAAGCTGCACGATCGTGCCGCCGGTGTACGTATCTCCCGCAGACACGTTCAGGCTTGTCACAACACCATCCATCGGTGCAGTCACCGCACATTTAGCAACCGCCTCCTGCGCAGATGTCACCTGCTTCTGCGCTTCCTTCACGTTCTTCTTCCGGTTTGTCTGTGCATTTTTCAAGGCGGTCTGTGCCTGCGTTACAGAGGATTTATTCTGACGTGCGGTGTCATTTTTATTATCTCTCGCTGTCTCAACCGCTGTCTTTGCCTGCTCGTACACTTCCTGTGCCTTCGTCAGAGCCTCCTGCGCCTTCGTCACATCCTGGCTGTTCTTCGCCCCGGCTTTCTTTTTGACCTGCTTCAGTTTTGTTTTCGCAGTTTCAACCGCTTTCTTTGCCGTATCCCGCGCCTTCACTGCCTTCTGCAGATTCTTTGCCGCCTTTGCGTTATTATAGTTCCGGTCACTGACCGCCGTATCGTACTGCTCCTGTGCGGATTCCACCTCAGAAGCTGCACTTGACTGCACATCCTGCAGGGAATCCTGTGCCTCGGAAAGGCTTTCACTCAGGCTGTCCGAATCGAAGGAAACAAGCTTATCACCCTTTTTAACCTCGTCACCGACCTTCACATATATCTTCTGTACTGTGACGTCATTCACCTGCGCCGTAACGGAGCGCGTCTTTTTACTCTCGATGGTTCCGGAAGCACTGATCGAATCCGTCAGATCCATTTTCGTCAAAGTTGTTGTGCTTTGTTTCACGGCTCCTGCGGGCGAAGCTTTTTTTGCGCGAATCATCCGGACGCCGATCACCACTCCCACAACAACGACTGCTGCCGCCACGCCGCCAACAATACGCTTAAACTTTTTTCCTCGTTTCTTTTTCATAAATACTCACCATGCCTTTCTGTGCAGATCCTAAAACATGTTACCAGCATACAGAAACTTCATGTAGAAAACGTGTAAAAAGCGTGTTTTATGTGTGAACGAAGTTAGAGTTGATAAAATACAGGAATGCTAATATAATGATAGAAGGTTTATTATGTCTAATTTTCATATTCTTTAGAAGAAAGGATTGGTTATAAAATGAAGAAAATAGTTCTCACCGGCGGAGGCACTGCCGGTCATGTCACACCGAATATTGCTTTGATCCCGGAGCTTAAGAAACAGGGCTACGAGGTTCATTATATCGGTTCCTATGAAGGCATTGAAAGCCGTCTGATCCCGGAGCTTGGCATTCCTTACTACGGCATTTCCAGTGGTAAGCTGCGCCGTTATATCGATCCTAAGAATTTAAGTGATCCATTTAAGGTGATCCGCGGTTACGGTCAGGCGCGCCATCTGTTAAAGGTGATCCGTCCGGATGTCGTATTTTCCAAAGGTGGTTTTGTTTCCGTTCCGGTTGTTGTCGCTGCGAAGACGCGCCACATTCCATGCGTGATCCATGAGTCTGACATGACACCGGGTCTTGCCAATAAGATCTGTATTCCATGTGCGGACAGAGTCTGCACCAACTTTCCGGAGACATTAAAGCATCTTCCGGAGCACAAGGGCGTTCTCACCGGCTCACCGATCCGTCAGGAGCTGTTCCGGGGCAGCCGCGAGAAGGGACTTAGCTTCTGCGGCTTTACCGATGACAAGCCTGTTATTCTGATCATTGGCGGAAGTCTCGGTGCTGTCCGCGTCAACGAGGCAGTCCGTGCAATCCTCCCACAGCTTCTGGAACGTTTCCAGATCATTCATCTGTGCGGCAAGGGCAAGATGGACGAATCCTTAAACGGAACTAAGGGCTATGTACAGTTTGAGTACATAAAGGAGGAGCTTCGTGACCTGATGGCTGCTGCCGATATTATGATCTCCCGCGCCGGTGCCAATGCAATCTGCGAGATTCTTGCCCTGCGCAAGCCAAATATCCTGATCCCATTATCCGCTCAGGCAAGCCGCGGTGACCAGATCTTAAATGCTGCCTCCTTTGAGAAGCAGGGCTACAGCATTGTCATTCAGGAGGAAGAGCTGACGAACGAAAAGCTTCTTAATGCAGTCAATACAGCATTTGATGAGAAGGAGCGTTTCATCAAGGCAATGCAGCGCAGCCAGCTCAACAATTCCATCGAAAAGATTGTTGAATTAATCAATGTATCTGCGGGAAAGGGTAAGAAATAATGAATATTCCAAATGATCCAATCATGTTAGTGAGTTATCTGAACACACAGCTTCGCGACTTCTATCCGAATCTGGAGGATTTATGCAAGTCTCTGGATCTGGATCAGGAAGCGATCTGTGCAAAATTAAAGGCGATAGATTACAGCTATGATGCCGCCGCGAATAAATTTGTGTAATTATCTGTATCCCATTTTTCGTACAGATATTTTCATGAAATATTTTAATATGTAATTGCAATAAAAACGGAAGTATCGAACCGGCTAACCGGCTGATACTTCCGTTTTATGATCTCATAAATTCGCAGGTGTCATCTTATGACGTGATGATGCTTCCGTCTGCGATTCTGGACACCCACATGGACATTCCCGGACCATGATTGCCAAACGGGCGTGTGTGGAATCCAAAGCGCTCATAAAAGCTTTCCCTCTCGTATGCCGCCATCAGGCTGACCATAACCGTCTCATCATCCATAACATCCCTCTTGATGTACTCCAGAAGCTTATCAATAAGCTGCGTGCCGATATGCTCTCCCTGGCACTCCGGGCGGACGATCACATCGGTAATGAAATAGGTGTAGCCTCCGTCACTGACGATTCTCGCCATGCCAACCGGCTTCCCGTCCTTTCTTGCAATCAGTTTATAGAAAGAATTGGTCAATGCCTTCTGTGCTCTCTTGTCTTTTACGGTGATCCAATTGACGGAGCGTCGAAGATCATTGTACTCCTCCACCGTAATCTCATCTGAATATGTAAGCATTTCTCGTCCCTTTCTTTCCTGTTATCGTTTATGACCGGCACACGGATCTGTGCCTCTGAATTCTACCTCTTTGTTCACCTCGCACATGCGTCCGTTGAAGAATTACGCCTCGATTGCCTCATGAATGCTGTCTTTAATACGATCCCTCTCCATACGGAAGAAGGAAATATTCTCTTCCAGAGACTTCGCCATATCCTGCAGCTGCTGTGCAGACTCTGCCAGAATATTGATCGTTGCATTCATCTCCTGCATAGAAGCTGTGGTCTCCTCTGTGGATGCTGCATTCTCTTCAGAGATTGCAGACAGATTGGAGATCACGTCTGCCACGTTTGCACGGGCGGTATTGCAGTGTTCTGTCTGCTGACGGATCATACCTGCTGCCTGAGCGGCACCTCCAATACCATCGCCAACCTCCATAAACTGGCGTCTTGTTGCCTGCAGCTTCTCCTGCTGCTCGTTCATAATCTCCTGAACCTCTTCCATGATATGGACAGAATTCTCTGAATCCTTCAAAAGCTCTCCGATAATATCCGCAATGCTTCCGGCAGATTCGTTACTCTGCTCAGCAAGCTTCTGAATCTGTCCGGCTACTACCGCAAATCCACGTCCCTGCTCACCGGCACGCGCTGCCTCGATCGATGCGTTGAGGGAAAGAAGGTTTGTCTCCTCCGCAATCGAGGTGATCAGATCAACTGCCGCACGGATCTTCATGGCAGATTCATTGGTTGCATTGACCTGACGGGCAATATGCTTAACAGCTTCCATGCTCTTATCGTTGGATGCCGTCAGATCCTCAATAATATCAATCGAACGGTCACTGGAGTTCTTGATCTCCTGTGTTCCCTTATCTAACTCTGCAACATTATCTACAATGTGGCTGATCAGCTGTCCCATCGTCTCAACCTCACTGGATGCACGCTCAATCTCGTCCGCCTGAGAAACAGCTCCCTGTGAAATATCCTCGATGGCTTTGCTGATATCCTCAGCGGTAGAGTTTGTCTGCGATGCCATGTTACTCAGATCCGTTCCCGACTTAAGAAGCATCTCTGAAGAAGTCCGGATATGATTGACAACCTCAAGAAGCTGGTTCAGCAAAACTGCAACTCCCTTTGCCATATCACCAAGCTCGTCGTTTCTGCGCATCGCCTTTGACTCAATTGCCACGGTCAGATCTCCGTTAGACAATCCCTCAACAGCCTTTTCTGCTGCCTGTAAGCCTATCTTGATCCCCCTTGTCAAGAAGAAAATAATGACCATGGCGATCAGTATCAAGACAACTTCAACAACCACAATCGCCGTAGTACGCTTTGTGATCAGAGCCTGTACAGCGGCTACCGGCTTTCCGGCAAACACCATACCAACGATCTTGTCGGAAGATTCCCTGAGCGGTGAATAGCATACACAATATTTCTTCCCGTCAATCGTGATATTTTCCTTCTCAACCGTCTCACCTGCAAGCACCGCCTTGGCAATATCCGCATTCGCCTGTGTTCCCACGATACGTTTGCCGGAATCATCCTTCAGTGTGGTCGCCATACGGGTGTCCCCATAAAATACAGTCACATCCATACCGCTTCCCTCTACAAAGGAATCAATAAAGTCCGTCTCATCCGTAATGTTAAAGCTTCCCTTCATCAGCTTGTTGCCGCTGACGGAATATGTATCGCTGTTGACAGCATTATACACCTGCTCCAGCGAATGCGCCTCTGCCTTCAGGGCATACAACATTTCCTGACGCATTCCCTCTGACATATTTCTTGCTGCCACAACTCCTACGATAACTGCCATCAATATCATAGGAAACAGAGCTACCAGCATGATCTTCAAACGAAGTCTGCTACTGCTTTTCCTGCTTTTTCCTTTCTTTCTAGCCATAATAAACCTCCTTGTTTCCTTAAAAATTTCGTACAAAAATATACTTTAATTATAAAGCAGATAGCTATATCTGTCCAATCTTTTTACCGATTTTTTTGAATATCCTGAAGTTTTCTTTCATATATTGAATCATACGGGACAACAAATCAGATATATGGAGGAATTCCCATGAAACTTTCATCAGAAACAATGATCACCAATCAAATCAAATGTCATGGAAGTATCCAGACTACACTGGAGGATGACGTCAACGTACCCGACACCAAGCCGGACATTGATCTTATCATAAAACAGAACGGTTGTCTGGATCTCACAGAAATAAAATGCGAACAAAACAAATGTGTTCTAAGGGGCAGTCTGCAATTTGAGCTGCTTTATGCCAGCCACGATGACATCCGCCCGGTACATAATATGAAAGGACAGATTCCCTTCGAGGAAACCGTCAATCTCGATGGTCTTACGGAAACAGACGATGTATTTTGCAGCTATGATCTCGAGGATTGCCAGATCCAGCTGATCCATTCCCGCAAGATCAGCGTCCGCGCAATTGCCGGTTTCCACTGCCGGTGTGAGGAGGAAGCAAGCGATCCTGCAGGCATCGATATCCTTTCCGACGAGGCAGTCCGGACCGGTATGGAGTCGCTTTCCCCAGACGGTCTGCACAAGCAGTTCGATACGATCGTCTACACAAGATCGACACCGCGCACACGCGATGTATTCCGGATCAAGGATGAGATTAACCTCCCAAAGGGAAAGCCAAATATTGATACCATTCTGTACTATGAAATGACGCCTCAAAATCTGCAGACGAGACTTCTCGAGGACAGCGTGCGCATCACCGGCGATCTGCATGTTTTCGTGCTTTATGTGCCAGTCGATGAAGAGCGCCGCATGGAATATCTGGAAACAGAATGCTCCATCGACAGCTTGGTTTCCTGCTCCGGCTGCAATGAGCAGATGATCCCGGACATCAGCTTCCAGCCGCAGTGCGGCACAATGGAGGCAAAACCGGATGAGGACGGAGAACAGCGTATTCTGGAGCTGGAGCTGCCCGTTAATATTACCATGAAATTCTATGAAGATGTCGAGCTTTCCATTTTGTCCGATGCCTACTCCACCGCCTGCGAGCTGACACTTTCGCGTCAGCCGGTCCACTTTGAACGGCTGCTTCTAAAAACCCAGAATGTGATCCGGGTTTCCGAACAGATCAAGGCAGATGAAAATCAGGATAAGATCCTGCAGATCTGTACTGCTTCAGGCAGAGTTCAGATCGATGAACAGGAAATCCAGGAGAACGGCATTGCTCTGGAGGGCGTTGTCGAGCTGGATATTCTTTATGTCACCGAAAACGATGACCGTCCTCTCGGCAGTCTCCGCGCCGCCATTCCATTCCAGCATTTTATGGAGATCAAGGGAATATCCCCGAAGGATCACTATCTGCTCCAGACCGATATCAACCAGATCAGTGTGATCATGCTGGATGCTGCGGAAATTGAAGCAAAAGCTGTTTTAAGTATCGGCGCCATCGTATTTACCCCGGCCGAATGTCAGGTTGTATGCGAGATCACGGAAGCCCCTCAGGATCTGGAACGGCTTCAGAAAATGCCCGGCATTGTCGGCTTCATCGTCAGCGATAACGTCAGCCTCTGGGATATCGCCAAGGAATATCAGACCTCCACGGAAAGCATCATGGCTCTGAACGGACTGACCTCCGAGGAGGTTCACCCCGGAGACCGGCTGCTCCTCGCCAAGCAGGTAGACGGACTGTAAAAAGAGACACCTCAACCAGCGTTTTTCCCTCCGAAAATTGCTTCACAATTCTCGGAGGCGTCACACTACATTACGCGTATTTTCCTGTATTGAAAAGGCAAAAACACCCGGAAGAGCGATTCTAAAGAATCTCTTCCGGGTGTTATTATTGTCTTTATTCGTGTGATGAATTACTCGATAACCTTGATCCATCCCTCCGGAGCTTCCAGACGACCCATCTGAATACCGGTCAGTGTCTCATACAGCTTCTTGGTAACAGGTCCCATCTCCTCCATACCACTTGGGAAACAGATCTCCTTACCATGATCATTGATCTTGCCAACCGGTGAAATAACAGCAGCGGTACCACAAAGACCACACTCTGCAAAGTCCTTAACCTCATCGAGGTATACTTCTCTCTCCTCAACCTCAAGACCAAGATACTCTTTGGCAACAACCATCAGAGAACGGCGGGTGATTGATGGAAGGATACTGTTAGACTTTGGTGTAACAACCTTGTTGTCCTTTGTGACGAACAGGATGTTAGCTCCACCTGTCTCTTCGATCTTAGTACGGGTAGCAGAATCCAGATATATATTCTCTGCAAAGCCCTGTTTATGAGCATCTACAATTGCATGAAGACTCATTGCATAGTTAAGACCAGCCTTGATATGACCTGTTCCATGAGGAGCCGCACGATCAAAATCAGAAATACGAACTGTGATCGGCTTAGCGCCGCCCTTGAAGTAAGGTCCTACCGGCGTAGTAAATACACGGAACTGATATTCATCAGCCGGCTTTACACCGATAACAGCGTTTGTTCCAAACATATATGGACGTATGTAAAGAGTTGCACCTGAACCATAAGGTGGTACATAATCAATATTTGCCTTTACTGTCTGTACGATTGCATCAACAAAACGATCCTTTGGGAATGCCGGCATTTCCAATCTCTGTGCTGACTGCTCAAGACGCTCTGCATTCAGATCCGGACGGAAGCACACCACGTGACCATCCTCTGTTGTATATGCCTTCAGACCCTCAAATACAGTCTGTGCATACTGAAGAACTCCGGCACACTCACTGATCGTAATTGTGTCATCGCTGATCAATGCGCCATCATCCCATGCGCCATCCTTGAAATTGGACACATATCTTTTGTCCGTTTTAACATAACCAAATCCCAGATTATGCCAATCGATATCTTTCTTTGCCATAACTATTCCTCCATTCTGTATACATTCCATGCATGTATACGATTGATTCATTGAAACCAATTTTAATACTTGATATGACGAGTGTCAAGAGTATCTTTCAATTCGGCTTCCATCATTACGCCCCTCTAGTCCTCAAGCTGGTCAATGCGGTTCTGATGACGCTCTGCATGCGAAAACTCCGTATTCAAGAATGTATCCACGATCATCAGTGCCAGTCCCGGACCTACCACTCGGGCTCCCATGGCAAGCATATTCGCATCATTATGTTCCCTCGTTGCCTTTGCGCTGAACACATCATGACACAGCGCAGCACGTATTCCCTTTACCTTATTGGCAGCAATCGAAATGCCAATGCCTGTCCCACAGATCAGGATACCCTTCTCGCACTCCCCTGATGCAACAGCCTGCGCTGCCTTCTTGCCATAGACCGGATAATCACATGGTCTTTCATCGTAGCAGCCGTAATCCTTGTACTCGATTTCCTTCTCCTCCAGATACCTGATGATCTCCTGCTTCAATCCATATCCACCGTGATCACTTCCCAATGCAATCATTCTGCTTGTCCTCCTTCGTCTTTTTCATTTTCCATTAATATCTGTATTACCTTGCGGATACGCCGTCCGATCTCGTGATAACACAGATCGTACTGCTCATCCTCACCACCATACGGATCCACAATATCCGTATCCACGCCGACATATTCACCCAGTGTATAAACCTCGCCGCCCTCATACTTCTCCAGATAAGCAACCTTTTCACTGAATGTCATCGTGAGTACCAATGCATCCGGTGTAATATCAAACTGTTCTAACGGCACAGAATTTTCATGCGAGCAGGGCTTCAGATCATGCTGGCTTAAAGACACATTTACCTTTGGACTGATCGGCTCTGAAAACAGAACAACCAATCCCCTTGAGCAGCACGGCGGAAACGAAAATACCGGCTTTCCCAGCTCTCGCTGATGTTCTCTCTCCTTCTCTGTGAACTGACGGTACATTGCTTCTGCCACAGGGCTCAGGTAAGTATTTGCCGTACATACAAATATAATCTTCGAATAATTCTTCAATAAACCGTACCCCTCTCTGTTATTTATACTTTGATGACATGATACGCTGCTGCTTTCAGCATCCGGTTCATAATCGCCTTCCCCAAGGTATCTTTCTCAAAGCTCTCCGCATAAATATACTCCGCTCCAATATGATCCATCTCTCTTAGTATATCATACAATCCCGCTGCTATCGACCCCTCTGTTGCGCGCGATCCGACACTCCTCACATTGGCACATGCATACGCATCCTTTGTCTCCTCTGTCGCGATCACCGCTACAGAGCATCCCTCGTCTGTCTTCTCCTTCACAAGACGATTGATCTCATCGACCACTTTACCGGTGTCTCCCTCTATGATCGTCATCTGTCCCTTCGGTGCGTAGTGACGATACTTCATGCCCGGTGCCTTCGCCACGATATTCGGATTCATCTTCTTTGACAGGATCGCCGGATCCACCTGAACCTCTCCCAGCACATCCTCTAACATCTCTCCGGTAATATAACCCGGTCTCAGAATGGTCGGAACTCCCGTACTCAGATCAACGATCGTTGATTCCAAACCAATGCCTACCGCACCGCCATCCAGGATCATATCAATCCTTCCATCCAGATCCTCCTTCACATGCTCTGCCTTTGTCGGACTTGGACGTCCGGACGTATTGGCACTCGGAGCCGCAATATACACCCCTGACTCACGGATCAGTGCCCGTGCTACCGGGTGACTCGGCATCCGGACCGCAACTGTCTCCAGACCACCGGTCGTAGACTTCGGCACAGCCTCCTTCTTCGGAAAGATCATCGTCAGCGGTCCCGGCCAGAAATGATCGGCAAGCTTCACTGCCGCCTCCGGCACTGACTGTGCGATATCCTCCAGCGCATCCATATCAGCAATGTGCACGATCAGTGGATTGTCAGACGGACGTCCCTTTGCCGCATAAATCTTAGCAGATGCCTCCGGATGCATTGCATCACCTCCCAGACCATACACGGTCTCTGTCGGAAATGCAACTAATCCTCCCTTCTGCAAGATCCGGCACGCCTCCTCCAGCTCCTCATCCCGGAAGCTCTCCGGGTTTATCGTTTGCATTATCGTTTTCATCTAACTCAGTCCTCCGCTCACATATTGTAAAACACCAAGTGCCACGGCCCACGCAACCCTGCGCTGGTAGGATGCCTGCGTCAGAAGCTCTGCCTCTTTGGAATTGGAAAGAAATCCACATTCTACTATAACCATAGTCGCTGTTGTGTTTTTCAGCATAAAATAATCGCTGTTTGCCTTTGCCACACGCCGGTTGTCCGGATCCAGTCCTGACACAAGCTGTGTCTGCAGTATATCTGCCAGCTTCTTGCCCTCCTGCGAAGACGCCCTGTAAAACACCTGCGCTCCCCGGGAGCTTTCTGCCGTAAAGCTGTTCTGATGAATACTGATCACCGCATCTGCTCCGCTGTCGTTGATCATCTGACACCTTGCACGCAGATCTGCCACCTTCTTGTTCGTATCACCTGCCTGATAAAGTGCTTCATCCTTCTGTCTCGTCATGACAACCCTGCAGTCATTCTGCTCCAGAATCTCCTTTAACTCCAGAGAGATTGCCAGATTCACATCCTTCTCCGGCACATCATTGATCCCGATCTTGCCCGGATCATTGCCTCCATGTCCCGGATCGATCACGATCGTATAACGCGGCTGCTTCGCTGCCTGCTGTGACCATGTATATACGGATCTTCCTGTTTCGATCACTGCCGCAAGCAAAACCAGACCTACGATCACAAATCCAATCACTCTGTTGATACTATTCTTTTTCATTCACCTGCTCCGGTATATCCTTTTGTTTCATATTATGAATATTCCAAAACAGATAGAATAATATACGAAAACTACATGTATTTAATGATCATATCCCATACGGAAGAATCCTCCAGACCAAGCTTCCAGAATGCATACCCTGCAGTCTTACTGTCTGATACCGTCTTCATCTTCTCCTCGAGAGACTTCTGATCCTCAAGCCACATTTTATAGACAACACCATCCCTGGTGTATTCTGCATAGTTGGTTCCTGTGCTGTCATCCCATGCAAAGGCAGCTCCCGCATCGGTCATATTCTCCTTTGCGGAACGCATGCCGTATGCCTCGGAGGTCAGCTTCACCTTGCCATCCTTCGTTGTCTCCTTCCAGAGACGGCTGTAAAATGGCAGTGCAATGATCGTCTGTTCCGCCGGCACTTCCTTCAGTGTATTGACGGTGGAATCCTTCACATAATTCAGGGAAGATACCGGACCTGCCTCCTCGGAACCGGCATAATGCTCATCATACGCCATCGTGATCACATAATCTGCCACCGCTGCCTGTTCCTTGCGGTTGTAGTACATGGAGTAGGATGTCGGTGGATAGTTATCAATCGAAAGAACCACACCATTGTTACGGCACATAATACCCAATTCACGGATAAACTGGATGAAATCATCGCCATTTGCCTTTCTGACATGTTCAAAGTCAATATTGATACCATCCAGACTATACTTGATCGCCTCTGCGATCAGGTTCTTCTCCAGCTTCTGTCTCGTTGTGGTGCTTCCGAGCACCTTGCCGATCTTGCTGTCATTACTGAAATCATTGCATACGCCCCACACCTCTACACCAAGGCTTCTGGCTCTCGCCACATACGTATCACTGGCAAGTGAGGTGATCTCTCCATGATTGCCGGAAACCGTAAACCATGTCGGAGCAACGACATTAACGCCCTTCGTTGCATTGAGCAGATTGAGCACATTATCATTGGCTGCACTCGTTGTCACCTGATGCCATACCAGATTCACCTTGCCGTCCTTTAAGATATGGGAATACTGTTCTTCCTTAAAATCAGTCGTATACTCGGACTGATACAGCTTACCGATATCCTTCTTACGTACATAACCCACAACGCCATCTGCTGACATTACCTTATCAAAAGATGCCGCGCTGCTATCCCCGGAGGTGGATTCACTGCCCTGCTCCAGAACACTTACCTCATCACCCTCATTCAGATTCACAAGAATATCACTCTTGATGCTTGCACGATAACGTAGCTTCGCTTTCTTCTTCGCTTTGGCAAAATCCGCCTTCTCGTTATAACGGTATGTAATCACAACCCTGTCCGGGTTCTTGTACTTCTTATAATCCAGAGCCGTATACTGCTTCACATAATCCAACGCAACATAGGCATTATCTCCGCTGACCTTAACAATCGGATAATCCATGGAAGACTTACTCTTATTCGTATAATAATCGCTGCTGTCCACCGCCGCAGATATCACTGCAGTCGATGTGGTATACAAAAGCTGGTTCTCCTTCGCATCCCAGTAAAATCTCGAATTAAGCGAATCATGTACCAGACCGAAATCCACATAGATCTCACCGTTATCATAAAGTGCCTTCGTATCATAAATCTGATCCTGCAGGATCACCTGCATCTCCCCCTTTGATACCTTAAAATAATCATCTAAGGACATCTCCTTACTGCTCGGCATATACTTTTTCACGAGCAGCGCAATACCGGTAATAAGGATTGCAAGAACCAGAAGTGCTATAAAGGGAATGATCAATTTCTTTTGTCGTTTTTCCATGGCTCCGTACCTCTCTTCTATTCAAAATGTAAAAATTCCAAGTTCAAATACTTAAACAAAATTATATCACTTTTCCTTTTGACAATCAATCCTGTGTCCATCCGCCCCGGAATATTACAATAAGTGTGCTGTTCTGCTGCCCGGGCCGACGGTTCATCAGAAAGCACACTCATTATTACGTTTTGATTATAAGGTTTCTATCCGCACATAACATGACATATACTGCATTTAATCTACCACAGTTGTCAGACCTGATTCAAGTGTTCAAAATCAATCTCCGTGATCCGTCCCTTCTGGTCACCGACATAGCTTTTCATATAGTAGGCATCCTCCATCACCTGATAGAGCCTGTCTGTCTCTGCCAGCGTGTAGGGTTCTCCATCCACGGAAACACTCATGCCTGCCGCCTCTGCCTGTTCCATCTCTGCCAGGATCCACGAATACATCTGTTCTTTCAAATCACCTGTGTTATTCAATGACACACCCTCCTATTATACGGACGACACGGAAGTACATACTGTGATACGTTTCAATGTCATCCTCCTGAAATACCACTGCCAACCGGAGAAATTCCTCCCTGAATACGCCGGATAAGTGAATCTGTTGTCTGACTTTTACCAAAAACCTCCTTTCTTAAATTTCCAGGTTTGTTTTCTCCTGCACTGATTATACGACACACGAATCACTCGTGACAACCCATAAAATGGGCGTTTCGCGCCGAAAAAGCGCTCCGTTTTCTGTGCTGTTTTCACAAAATGCAGGTTCATAAAATCAGTTTTTAATCATTTTCAGAACTAAAATTACAGATAATAGAAAAGAGACAAAATAATGGCAGTATTTCCTGGTGAAAATTCACAAAAAATAATAGGGAGCGCAAAACGATCTTCTTTGTAATCGGTAAGCTCTCGAAAATTGACTTATGCGTAAGAATATTCTATAATCAGACTAACCAAAGGAACAGACATTTTACTGTGATTATGCATATTTAAGATAGAAAGGAAGTGAGCCTATGCGTATCGAAAAAATCAATGATCATCAGATTCGATGCACTTTGAACCAGAAGGATTTAAGCGACCGCGAACTTCGTATCAGCGAGCTTGCCTATGGAAGTGAAAAGGCAAAGGCTCTTTTTCGCGACATGATGCAGCAGGCATCCTACGAGTTTGGCTTTGAGGCAGAGGACATCCCTCTTATGGTGGAAGCGATCCCGATGTATCCGGACAGTCTGGTGCTTGTCATTACGAAGGTTGATGACCCGGATGAGCTGGATACCCGTTTCTCTCATTTTACCGATGATGATTCCGATTTTGAAAACGGTGATGACGACGATAATATGTTCACGCTCGATGATGATATGTCCGGACTTGATCTGTTTGACAGCGATATTCTCATGGAACCGGAACCGGCAGCAGATGCAGTCTCTGCACTCCCACAGAATCCTTCCGGGAGCAGCTCCGATGGCGATTTCATCTCTCTTTCAGAAGCACTTGGCATGGAACACCGTCCAAAGACCAAAGACTACACCGCAAGTCACGATGTGATCAAGATCTTCTCTTTCCGGAACCTTTCCGATCTCACAAGTCTGGCAGAGTATCTCATCTATACCTACCACGGTTCCAATACCGTATACAAGGACGAGAAGTCCGGACTGTACTATCTGATCGCCCACAAATCCGAGCACAGCCCGGAGGAGTTTAACAAAATCTGCAATATTATGAGTGAGTATGGACGTCCGGTTCACAACATGTACGCCAGCCACTCCTACTACGAGGAACATTACGAGCCATTGATCGAGGAGCATGCGCTTCAGGTTCTGGCAAGTATCTGATCCTGTGTTCCCGATACGAAAAAACGCTTCCCCGGGTGCAGCCGGGGAAGCGTTTCTATTCGTGTCGGTCTGACGGATTATTTCTTAGCCAGATATCCGTTTACATTCTCGATCAGTTCATCTGCATTGAGACCATGAACCATAGCGGCCTCCTCAAGGCTCTCTCCCTGAGATGCAGGACAGCCTACACAATGCATACCGGAAGCCATCAATACTGCGGCAATACCCGGATCGATCTGAAGCATATCACTGATAATCATATCTTTATTTACTCTTGCGTCCATTTGAATCCTCCATTAATCGAACAGCCCCTGTCGGAAGCTGTGTAATAATTTGACATTTCTCATTGCTTTGAAAAGGAAAAGACTGTCCACGGTGAAGCCATCGAGGACAGTCCGGTAATTCATGTGTAGTAAATTACTCCTCTGAAATAGCTCCAGAAGGACATGTACCAGCACAAGCACCACAGCTGATGCAGGAATCAGCATCGATCTCATAGTGCTCAGCACCTTCTGCAATAGCTCCTACAGGACATCCGCCTGCACAAGCGCCACAACTTACACAATCATCTCCAATAACATATGCCATTTTAAAAATCCTCCTTTTCTTGGTATACCCACATTCTAATACAATTTTTCATTTTTTACAAGAGGAAAACCTTACTAACTCATTTTTCTCATTTATATTTATTGAGAAGATTTCTCATTAGAAGTCGACCTCAGTGTCATAGTAGCAGCATTTCAACAGCTTCTCCATCTCTTCCTGAGACGGCTGACGCGGATTGGAACCGGTACATGCATCCAGTATCGCATTGGCGGCGATCTCCGGCAGACGTTCTAAGAACACATCCTCCGGCACGAAGCCTTCCTCAGTCGGATAGCTGTCCGCTCCGTAGTTCTTAATACAATGTGGAATATTGAGTGCGTCATTCATGCCGCGCAGATAATCGATCAGAAGCGAAATCTTCTCATCATCCGTGCTGCCACCCAGCTTCATGAAGTCTGCAATCTCTCCATAACGCTCCTTTGCAACCGGATCCTTCGCATTAAATGCAATTACCTTTGGCAGATACATCGCATTGGCGGCGCCGTGGATAATATGTGCACCGTAATCGGCAAATGCAGCTCCTGTCTTATGCGCCATTGAATGAACAATACCAAGAAGTGCATTGGAAAATGCCATGCCGGCAAGACACTGTGCATTGTGCATATTGTCTCTCTTCTCCATATCGCCCTCGTACGAACCGACCAGATCTCTCTGGATCATCTTGATCGCATGCAGCGCAAGCGGATCGGTATAGTCACAATTTGCTGTGGAAACATACGCCTCAATCGCATGCGTCATCGCATCCATTCCGGTATGAGCAACCAGCTTCTTCGGCATCGTCTCTGCCAGCTCAGGATCAACGATCGCTACATCCGGCGTAATCTCAAAATCGGCGATCGGGTACTTGATCCCCTTCTCATAATCGGTAATGATTGAAAATGCAGTCACCTCGGTAGCCGTGCCTGAGGTAGATGAAATCGCACAGAACTTTGCTTTGGTACGAAGCTTCGGCAGACCAAATACCTTGCACATATCCTCAAAGGTCACGTCCGGATACTCATATTTGATCCACATCGCTTTCGCTGCATCAATCGGCGAACCGCCACCCATCGCAACGATCCAGTCCGGCTGAAACTCCTGCATCTTTGCTGCACCCTTCATAACCGTGTCCACAGACGGATCCGGCTCAATGCCCTCGATCAGATCCACTTCCATTCCAGCCTCTTTCAGATATCCGATTGCTTTATCCAGGAAGCCGTTTCTCTTCATGGAACCACCGCCTACACAGACGATCGCTTTCTTACCCTCAAAATCCTTGAGTGCCTCCAGTGCTCCCTTACCGTGATACAAATCTCTTGGTAATGTAAACCTAGCCATGATAAACCTCCATTCCGAAGCGTAATGCGACAAAGCAAAGTAATCGCATACTTTGGCAGAAGCCGTCTGCAACGCCCCGACACAAACGACTCCCCCGGCAGCCCCCTTGTCTGTCTGGCAATTTATACCAGTACTGCCGATTTGTCACTCAATTTGATAGCTTTATTTTACACCTGATGAGAAAAATCTTCAACTGAAATTGCATGACAAATTTTGGATGCGAGGTATGCTCATGAATCAATTTATTTTCCGAGGCAAAATGACTTTTTACTCTTCGGGATATAAAAAAGATTCTGGGCAGACTTCCTGCTACCATCAGGGAAAGTCTTCATACATTAATTAAATTCACTATCTCGCAAAAATATATTTTGAGACTCTCTCTACTGACGCTCTACTCCTTGTAAATTAATATATTTTTCAAATAATTCCTTTAATTTCGCTGCTTTATCTTCTTCCAGATAATATTTTTCTCCCTTTACTTTCCTTTCTTCCATGCTGAAATAATACATAATACCTGTCTTGTATTCCCAATATATAAGGCCATCCTTGTACCAACTAGAATCCTTGCCATAACTCAAATGAATTTTAGGAGAAAACAAAAAATAACCGTCCAGCAAATAACTTTTATCTTTCTTTTTATTATATTTTCTGGTACTGCACAAAATCTGAAATAATCGAAGCTTATCTCTTTTAGACAGCATTTTTTCTGCAGTAAAATCTTGCTGTGCCAGCTGCACCTCCTGCACCTTATTGATATCTGCTATATACTTTACTTTTGTTTCTCCCAAAATAGACTTGCTTATACTATACTGCAAAAAAAGTATAAAGCAAAGACAAACCATCACAAGTACTATGACGATAATCGGTATTTTCCTTTTCTTTATATTTTTCATAAATTTCACCTCGTTATAAATCAGCCATCTTCATTTCCAATAACCATTTTTGAATTGCAATCGCAATTTATTGCTTAATGATTTTATTGAGCTTCGCAAAATAATCTTTCTTAGAAATCACTTTCACACCGGTATCATTTTTATATATAATATTATCTCCATTTTCATCATACATCATTTTAGAATAACCACTGCAAACAAATGAATATGTATTTTCTTCAAAAATAGAATTTACATTATTAGATACCAAATAAAAAATTCCTTCATCCACTATAATATATGTATCTCTTAGTTTTTCTTTTAACTCATTTTTTCTCCTTAAAAATTCTTCCTTTTTCATAGTATCACCTTTTCAAATTATATCATTTACATACTTTAGTTATAATATTATTGAAAATATTTTTATATTATCACTACATTTATAATATGTCAACTCCTTTCTTGAGCCTCCAATGATATTCTGTTACAATAAAACACACACAATTGATAAATGATATAAGGAGTAAACGAACTTTCGACCTCAGCAACAACATCGTAAAACTTCTTGTCATATAGCGATATAAACACAGAAAAGGACACCACCATGAAAAATTATAAACTCATCCTGCAGTATGACGGCACGCGCTACAGCGGCTGGCAGAAACAGGGCAATACAGACAATACGATTCAGGCAAAGCTGGAGACGATCGCATCAAAGCTGACCGGCGTCCCGACAGATGTCAACGGCTCCGGGCGGACGGATGCCGGTGTCCATGCTTTGGGACAGGTGGCAAATTTCCGATGTGAGGAGTCCGCACTGCCGCCGAAGTTTCTGCGATCAGAGGAAACTGTCACCGACCTGATCCGGGATTATTTTAATAATGCTCTTCCGATGGACGTCCGCGTCCTCTCGGTCAGTGAAGCTCCGGCACGCTTTCATGCAAGATTAAATGCAAAAGAAAAGCATTACCGATACGTGATCGATAATGCTGCCGTTCCCGATGTATTTACAAGGCGGTACGCCGCACGGATCCCGACTGAGCAGGAGGTGCGCGTTTCATATGATATTGAAGCGATGCAGCGGGCCGCAAATGCTCTGATCGGCGAACATGATTTTAAGAGCTTTTGTGATAACCGGCACATGAAAAAATCCACTGTCCGAAGCATCCACGATATCCGGATCGTTTTGCAGGACGACCGGATCACCATGGATTTCTACGGCAATGGATTTCTGTATCATATGGTTCGCATTCTGGTAGGGACGCTGTTGGAGGTCGGAAGCGGAAAGCGCTCTGCCGATGATATTTCCCGCATTCTGCAGGCACTGGACCGCCGGGAAGCAGGTTTTACCGCACCGGCACAAGGGTTATTTCTCGTAGAAGTGACCTATTAGTTTGGAGTTTAAGCCTACTGGTACTTTTGTAGAATGCCATCCATTTCATAACTAAATAATTAATTTGTATTATAAAAGCCTCGCACTATTTTGGATATGTCCTCTCCTTACCAGTTGTCCGGTAAAGAGGGGATATATCTTCTATGTCGAGGCTTTTGGTATATATTATTATAAAATTGTAGTTCACTCTACGCCTGCATCCGCTCGAGGATCGTGTCTAACAGCCGCCCGGCAACCTCTTCTTTGGACTGCAGCGGCAGCTCAACGGTATCCTCCGGCGTGATCAGCGTGACCACATTGGTATCGCCTCCGAAGCCGGCACCCTGCACCTTGAGGTTATTGGCAACGATCATATCGACATTCTTTTTGGCAAGCTTCGCTCTGGAGTTATCGAGCATGTTTTCTGTCTCCATGGAGAAGCCGCAAAGGAACTGTCCCGGCTTGCGATTTTCTCCGAGCCAGCCGAGAATATCCTTCGTGCGGGTCAATGCGATCGCATTGTCGCCATCCTTCTTTTTGATCTTCTCGGAAGCCACCTGCACCGGTGTGTAATCTGCCACCGCTGCAGCTTTAACGATAATATCCTGCTCTGCCGCACGGCTCGTCACTGCTTCAAACATATCTGCCGCACTTGTCACAGGCACAACATATACAAACATTGGCGGATCGATAGAGACCGGTCCGGTTACAAGAGTCACCTCTGCGCCGCGCAGCATCGCCTGACGCGCAATGGCATATCCCATTTTGCCGGTGGAATGATTGGTGATATAGCGCACCGGATCAATCGCTTCCACGGTCGGCCCCGCCGTGACCAAAACACGTTTTCCTTTCATTGTCTTCTCACATGCGGTTTCCTTCAAAATGTACTGAAGAAGGACATCCTCCGATGGGAGCTTCCCCGCACCCACATCGTGACATGCAAGAAGTCCGACTGCGGGCTCAATGATCTCCATGCCGTAGTGCTTCAGCTTCTGAAGATTGTCCTGCACGATCGGATTCTCATACATTGCTGTATTCATAGCCGGAGAGATGATCTTTTTGCAGCGGCACGCCATGACCGTGGTCGTCAGCATATCGTCGGCAATACCGTTGGCAAGCTTACCGATCACATTGGCGGATGCCGGTGCGATCAGTACAACATCAGCCTGCTTTGCGAGCGCGACATGCTCTACACTGTACTGAAAATTACGGTCAAATGTATCGATCAGACATTTGTGGCTTGTCAGTGTCTCAAATGTCGTCGGATGAATAAAATTCGTAGCATTCTGCGTCATCAGTACCTGCACATCGGCATGCAGCTTGACCAGCATGCTTGCAAGATTGGCTATTTTATAGGCTGCTATACTTCCTGTAACACCAAGTACGATCGTCTTTCCTTTTAACATTGTTTCCCTCTTTTCTGAGCCTTTCGAAGTTGTTGTAATGTACCACTTTTCTTTCCTCTAGGAAAGCTGTCCGTGCTTCTCATAACTGGTGACACGGCTGATATGATTCTGCTCGTCCACAAATACAACCTTCGGTTTGTGATCCTTCGCCTCCTCCGGCGTCATCTGACAATAGCACATGATGATCACATGATCGCCCACCTGCGCCTGTCTTGCCGCCGCACCATTGAGGCAGATCATGCCGCTTCCCGGCTCTCCGGCGATGGTGTATGTCTCAAAGCGGTTGCCGTTCTCAACATCGACGATCTGAACCAGCTCATATTCTAATATTCCTGCCTGCTCCATGAGTTCCGGATCCACGGTAATGCTGCCCACATAATTTAATTCTGCCTGCTGCACGATGGCACGATGGATCTTTCCCTTTAACATTGTAATCTGCATTTTGATTCTCCTTTTATCTGCATAAGCTAATGAGCGGATTGCAAAACTCGCATTCATTATTTAATAAAGTTGTCGATCAGTCTTGTCTTACCGATATAAACTGCCATGGCTGTCAGAATCTCTCCCTCGGTGCTGTCAACCGGCTCAAGTGTATTCCAGTCTACGATCTCAACATAATCGATTTTGGCAAGCGGCTCTTTCTCGATCTCACCGCGGATCGCTGCGATAACCTTTTTGGCATCCTTCTCACCATCCTCGATCAGCTTTTTGCCAAGCTTTAAGGAACGGGATAATACAAGTGCTGCCTTTCTCTCTTCCGGGCTTAAGTAAGTATTTCTGGAGCTTTTGGCGAGTCCGTCCTCCTCGCGGATGATCGGGCAGCCCACGATCTCAATACCGAAGTTCAGATCAGACACCATATGACGGATCACGGCGAGCTGCTGCGCATCCTTCTGTCCGAAATAAGCGCGGTCCGGTGTTACGATATTAAACAGCTTGGAAACAACAGTACATACGCCACGGAAATGAATCGGTCTTGTCTTTCCACAAAGACCGCCGGTCAGCGTACTCATATCCACAAAGCTTGAGAAGTCATCGTGATACATCTCGGACGGCTCCGGATGAAAGATCAGACTCGCCCCCGCATCCTCACAGAGTGCTGCATCTCTGTCCATATCTCTCGGATAGCTTTCCAGATCCTCGCTTGGTCCAAACTGCATCGGATTAACAAAAACGCTGACAACCACTCTGTCATTGTCTGCCACTGCGCGGTCGATCAGGCTCTTATGACCTTCATGAAGATATCCCATGGTTGGCACAAGACCTACGGTAAGTCCCTGCTTTCTCCACTCCTTAACCTGTGCTCTCACTTCTGCTACTGTATTTACGATTTTCATTTTATGATACTTCCTTTCCCGTTGTCCTTGTATTAATAAAGCTTGTCCAATACGTCATCATCTATCTTAAATGTATGCTCCTGTGCCGGATAAGTGCTTTCCTGTACTTCCTTTATGTACTGGGTGAAGCCCTTCTTCATAACTTCTCCGACCTCGGCAAAACGCTTTACAAACTTTGGAGAATAATCGGAGAACATTCCAAGCATGTCCTGATATACCAGAATCTGTCCGTCGCAGCCTGCACCGGCACCGATTCCGATCGTTGGAATATCAAGCTTGTCGGTGATGATCTGCGCCAGCTTTGCCGGAATACATTCCAGAACAACTGCAAAGGCTCCTGCCTCCTGTACGGCAAGTGCCGCCTCGATAATACTCTGTGCTGCCTCCTGGCTCTTTCCCTGCACCTTGTTGCCGCCAAATGCATTGACGTGCTGTGGCGTCAAACCGAGATGCGCGCATACCGGAATACCTGCATCCACGATTGCCTTGATCTGTGGACATACTTCCTTGCCGCCCTCCAGCTTAACTGCGTTGCCGCGTCCTTCTTTCATCAGTCGTCCCGCATTGACTACGGCATCGTAAACGGATGTCTGATATGACATAAACGGCATGTCGATCATGACAAGTGCGTTTTGGGCTCCGCGGGAAACGGCAGCGCCGTGATGGATCATGTCCTCCATTGTCACAGAAAGCGTATCCTCATATCCGAGAATCACATTGCCAAGGGAATCACCAACAAGAATACCGTTGATCCCTGCCTCATCCTCCAGCTTTGCCGTGGAGTAATCGTATGCGGTAAGCATTGCGATCTTGACTCCGTCCTGTTTTGCCTGTCTCCATGTCTGTACTGTGTTTTTCATTTGATTACCAACCTTTCTGAATATCCGCTATCCTCATGGATAGTCGCATTTCCGGTCACCGCCTACACCTTCTGTGCAACCGGCAACGATGTTTGTTCTGTTCCATTTTACGGACAGATCTCCTCAGCCTTTGAATGCTTTAATCCGCATTCTCCTCAAACAGCTTCCGGATCGGGGTATAGTCCCTGTCCGGATTGCGCCGCCCGGCAAGCTCTACCATGGTGCTGCCAAGGCTCTGATAGATTCTTCCCGCCTTGCTGCCCGCCAACGCCTGCAGATGCTTCTCGACCGTCTGCGCATCACCGCGCTCCACCGGTCCCGTCAAAGCATTGACGCAGCCCTTCTCCAGCATGGATGCGATGTTGCCCTCCACAAGCGGACGCAGAAGTGCCATCGAATCCTCCTCGGCAAAACCACATTCGGATAACACATCAATGCTCGCCTGCATCAGTCCAAGCATTTCGTTGCTCGCCATCGCTGCTGCCGCGTGGTATTTGATCTTATCCTCCGCCTTCAGGGTCAGCACATGATGACCAAGCTCTTCCCACATCGGCTTCATCACTGCAACCGCCTCCCGGTCGCCCTCCAATGTCAGATATGCTGTATGAAATTGTTCGTATGAATGGAACTTATCGCTGAACGCGTACATCGGATGCATCGAGATTCCAAGGGCACCTGCCCTTTCCCGATCAGAAAATACATGAGAAGTTAATGAACCACTGAAATGACATATGATGTGATGATCTAAGTTTTCTTTCAAAAGTGCTTCCCAGACATGGGCGATCACGCCGTCCGGTGTCGTAATAAATATAATATCGTTATCCTGTGTAAGCTCGTGCAGGGTCGTATATGTCCCTGTCCCTACAAAAGTCGCTGCCTCGTCAGCGCTTTCTCTCGTCCGGCTGTAAAATCCACCGACATCCCTTCCATGCATGGAAAGGTATCTGCCAAGTGTTGTTCCGACTTTACCAGCCCCTATAATGCCTATCTTCATGGGAAACCTCCCTGTGATGATATCGGAAGCTGTCCAATATCTGTGTGATCATCTGATTATCATTTGTCGTTCGTTCTGATGCAGTTTCTCTCCGAATACCGCTCATTTTCACAGAATAACACAAAGCGGTGGCTTTTTCAAGCCGCCACTTCACAGAATATAACCCCCAATCAACGAAAATCAACCAAAACAATTCCCTGCAAAGCCCTATTGCTCTGATCAATATCCCGTCAACGAATTATATGCATCATCCAGATACTCATAATGCTCCTTGCATAAATCTCCAATCTCCGCCGGCTTCGTGCAGACGTACTGACCGCCTTCTTTATATTTGCATTTTCCCTCACCACCCGCAACGGAAGAGTTGCTGTAAGAATCATCATCAGATGAGCTGCTTCCGGATGTGCTCGATAAACAATCCATGCAATACAGCGCATCCTCATCAATATATTTGCCACAATTCTGGCAGGTGTTGGAATGAACCGTACAGCAATTGGTATCTCCGGAGGAGGCAATATAATTGTCACATCCTGCATGCGCGCATTTCGTGGTTGCTGTTCCATATTTATTCGTGAACGAAGAAGAGACACTTCCTGTTGTGTCATCCGTACTGTCGTCGGAATCATCGGACGCACTGTCGTAATCATATGTACTGTCATCATATGTGCTGTCATAAGCAGAGCTTGTCGATGAGGTCATATCTACACCGTCATTGTGCGTGGGCGTTTCCTGACAGCCCAGCCAGATCATGAACACGATTCCGATTCCCACCATGATTCCTATCGTTGATTTCTTCATCGCTGTTTCCTTCCTTTCTATAATTTATTAAGTTGATTTATCATCAAAAGCATCATTTCCTTTGTACTAAACGTCACTGTGGATCCGTCCTTATATGTAATACACGTTTCGTGAGGAAGTACCTTATCATATCCTGCTCCCAGATCCCAATATACGCTTCTGGTTTCGCCATTTTTCATGGATTTACAATTATCCGGAAAATCAATCGGAGTACCACCATTCCACTCCTCACCATAGATATCATATAGCCTAAAATAAAATTCTACTTTTTTAATCGTTTTGCCCGATACATTTTTATAAGTGATATGAAATTGATTGGTAAAACCGGACCTATCCATGTCTGATTTGACCCATTTAATGGAATGCTTCAGCTGTTTGATATGAAGCTTTTTCTGTTTCTTTTTATACGCCTTTTGTTTTGCTGTAATTTCCTTTTCGTATTTTTCGATTTCCTCTTTATTTTTTCCAAACTCTTTTATTTCGTCTATTTCATTGAGCGCACTGGAATAGTCATTTTTTTTCACTTTTTTCGCACAGTCTTCCTGCACCTTTTTCCAATATGCGTCATAATTATCATTCATCATTTTCTGAGCCGTCTTGTAATTGCAATCCTGTTTTATAACACCATTTAAATTCTTAAACGCTGTCGCATACTCCTTTTTCTCAAGCTGTCCTTTTCCCAGACCAAATTGACCTTTGGAAACCTTCACCTTTAAAAGATCCTTCTGAAGAGACTCTGTATATTCCTTACAGCCTTCTACTCCCGCCAGCTCTTTCAGACTTTTCTCACAGTCGTCATAGCTTTTCGCTTTGCCATTCGCATAATTCTGATAAATTTCTTTTGCTTTGTCCTTCACCATGCGTTTTGCCTGATCTGTTTTGTCGACATCCGTGCTGTTTTCCTTGATGTATGCTTTTACATCGTTAATATTGTTCGCTTCCAGAGCTTTCCCGACAACATACTCCGGGCCGGTAAAATACTGATATGCATAAAATCCTCCACCAGCCAGAAGTAACACCAGAATCACTAAAATAATAATTTTCTTTCTCATTTGATCTCCCTCCAAAATTCTTTTTCGTATTGTCTGTTTGCATCCATAGGAATGCGAAATCCGGTCGTGTGATACATCATGAAATTCATCATTCCTTCATTGATCCAGTACGCAAGCTCGGGTGCCTCAGGGACAAAGCCGGCGGTAAACACTTCTTCCATCGTCGGATAGTAAATATGATTCATATAAATATCATAGTTTTTCCCGGAAAGCGCAATCTTTTTGTAGCTGATCTTTATCTTTGTTTTCCCGCTTCCCTGAATCTCTGTAATATTTCCCTCCTTGTCATATCGATACTTATATGTTTCATCATATTTATCCGGTTCTTCACTGTCTTCGTGATATGTTTCGCTCTTGTAATGGATCTGATCGACCTTTTTCCCATCGTAAGAAATGTCTATGTCAAAAAAGGAATCTATCCCTTCATAGCGTTTACTGATCTTTCGGACTCTGTTCCATTTATAGGACAGATCCATGGTTTGTCCATCTCTTGTCCACTGTGTTATATTTCCTCTTCTGTCATATTTATAGTCTGATTCTCCGTAATCCCCTCCATCCTCAGACCAGGTATAATGAGCCGGCTTTCCTTTCTTGTTATAGCCGTATGTATAGGTCGTCTTTGTTCCTTCGGAATCATTCTGGATCATTTTGGAAAGCCTTCCGTTTTCATACGTCGTCTGATATTCATCCTTCATAGAAGTCTCTTTGCTGTCTTCTTTTGTGATATAAACATCTGCATCCTCCAGTATATCTCCGGTAGACGGTTCGTATTTATTCAGTTCTCCGTAATCAAACTGACTGAACGTGTATTTTCCGAGATCTAACGGCACCTCCTTGCTTTCCTCCTCCAGAAGAAACTTGTCATTGTATTGATATACCGTCACCTTAACCGAGTCCAGAGAATTATCGAATTTGTCGCATTCCGTGACCCGTCCCTGATCATCATACTCATATTCATAACTTTCATCGGTCTCCACAAGATAATTTCCTTTTCGGGTCTTTTTCACCAGATTTCCTTTTGCGTCATACTCATAGGAAATCTCCATATTGTCCCCATCCGAATAGGTACGTTCCACCTGCACAGGCATATACACATACTCTCTTTTTTGCTCGCCTCTTCCTTTCCACCAAAATACTGCAAGAATCATTCCGGCGATTATGATCACAACCGCAGTGATCAACAATATTTTCTTCTTGTCCAATATCCCTTTCATTTTCTCTCCTTTCCTAAGTGACTTTCTATGATTTTCATAGTATACACTACGCCCGGACATCGATGTCTTAATTTTTTAATCCCCCAAACTTTCCTCCGGGAGATCAATATCCGCCCATACGATTTCTTATGTCCGATAGGGAAATTAATTATTTTGCCTACAAAACAAAGTAATCCGAGAACTGTGCCTGAAAAATTGACGCAGATCAGTAGGATTTCTGAAAAGACTTTGCTTTGCAATGCTTTGATGAATATGTGTCCGTACGAGCAAGCCCCTTAGGTGGGCTCAGCTATTTCGTCAGGCACGCTCCCGCTACGTTGCCCCACGCAGCAGTACATAATGTGCCCTGTTTTTTTAATTTTCTTCTTGAGTGCAGGGCGCATAAGTACTGGCGGGGGCAGAGTGCCTTGCGAAACACCTGATTTCCACCTGGGGCGCGTACGGAAGGACACATTCATCAAACATCAAAGCAGCAAAGCAATTAGTCTTTTCGAAATCCGTAAGTGACAAGACAATTTTTCAGGCACAGCTCTCGGATCTTTCAGTGTCTTGGTGGCAAAATATCAAAATAAATTATTGGACATAAGAAATCGTATAGGCGGATACACTTGATTAATATGGGAAGCTTGGGAGATTAAAAAATTGCACAAAAAAACAGCCCTATTGATCACTCAATAGAGCTGCTATGAATCAGTCTGATTTTAATTAGTCTGTGGTATATGGCATAAGTGCTACGTGACGAGCGCGCTTTACAGCGACTGTCAGAGCTCTCTGATGCTTTGCACAGTTACCGGTAATTCTTCTAGGAAGAATCTTACCTCTCTCAGAGACATATCTCTTTAACTTATTGGTATCCTTGTAATCAATGAAATCATGCTCTTTGTCTGCACAGAAAGCACAAACTTTTTTTCTTCTGCGAATCGGTCTTCTCTTTGCTGGAGCACCGTCTCTATCGCCTTTATTATAAGCCATGACAAAACCTCCTAATCATTATTACGCCACTGTCTAGTTAAATGGCAATTCCTCTTCGATGGCATCCGGAATATTCATGAATCCATCCCCTGCTGCCTGTGTCGGCTCAGGTCTTGATGGAGCCTGCTGGTAGCCATCCCTGTTTCCGTTGTAGTTCGCTGCAGCCGCTTTGCTCTCGGCAAACTCCTGCTCCTCTACAACTACATCGGTCGTATAAACACGGTTGCCTTCCTTGTTGGTATAGCTTCCGGTCTGAATACGTCCGGTTACCGCAATCTTGGTACCCTGATGAAGATAATTCTCAGCGAACTCTGCACCTCTGCCGAATACGACACAGTTGATAAAGTCTGCTGACTGATCATCACCCTGACGTTTAAATCTACGATCGACTGCAAGCGTATATCTTGCAATTGCTGTCTGATTCTCTCCGGAAGAATAACGAATCTCCGGATCACGGGTCAGACGACCCATCAAAATAACCTTATTCACTTAGGAAACACCTTCCTTTCTCCTATGCTTCCTGTCTGATGCATAAGAATCTGAGAACATGATCCATGATGCGGACTGCCTGCTCAAGCTGTCCCGGAACATCTGCCTCAGCATCGAACTGAATAAAGTAGTAGTAGCCTTCCTTCATGTGCTGGATCTCGTAAGCAAGCTTCTTCTTGCCCCACTCATCCACATTTGTGATGTTACCGCCGAATTTGGTCACATAGTCCTTTGCCTTCTCGACAGTTGCTACTCTTACATCCTCTTCGATCTTAGCATCGACAACTAACGCTAATTCATACTTGTTCATAGTTGTCTGTACCTCCTTTTGGTCTCTGGCTCTCTCCATGGCTCGCCTCCGTGTGATAAGCGGCTGCGGCATGTCCCTGCATGCTTTGCCCTGTCAGGAAAGAACAAGGATAAAATAAACGTATCACAATCCAACATTCTATATCATTTGTCAATAAAATGCAAGCGTTTTTTCTTTAAATTCCTTTTAAATTCGATTTTTGCGAAAATCACACGGTATTTCCCCGCTGCAGCCAACCGTAAATCCCCATAGCCGCCGCAGAAATTCCGGCAAAGATCCACATGCCGGTGACCAGTCCCACGCTGAGCATGCCACCAAACACCATGGTTCCAATAGATTCGCCCAGATTATCGGCGAGATTGTAATATCCCATCGCCTCATCCTCTCCATATGCCGCCACCTTCGGCTGCCTGCAGAACAAAATCTCCCGTCCCGCTGCGCCAAAGCTTTTCGCCGCGCCAAGAAGGAACAACGCAAGGGCAAGCATCGGAAGCGTCTGAAAATACCCAAACAGCAGAACAGCTCCCAAAGAAACCGCACTCGAAAGATAAAGCGTTCCTCTCCCGAGATGCTTCATGGTAAGACCGGTCAGTGCTTCACTTAAGAAGATTCCCACAAGACAGTTCATGACAAGAAGCAGACTCGTCTGTGACTCACCGAGTCCCTGGCCATCCGCAAAGATCGGCAGAAAGTAGCTGGTAAAGCCGTTGATGATCACATACGGCACGACAATCAACAGAAGATACCCAAGCACCTGTCCGGAAAACACAAATGACAGTCTGCCGGTATGGCGCACCCTCTCTTTGCCGGACATATGAAACAGACCACCCACGGCAAGCAGCAGGAAAAGCATACTTCCCCAGATCACCACAGAGCAGAAGAACATTTTGGATTCGCCCAGCTTCTCGGCAATCGCAGCACCGATCACCGTGCCGGAGATCATTCCCGACAGGATCGCGCCGTTAATGACCGAAAATCCCTTGGACTGCACCTGATCGGACTGGTCTGCCACGATGATCGACAGTCCGTTCATCAACAGACCGCATCCCATTCCGCCTAAGATCAGTCCTGCTAAGATCATGCCATAACCCCCGGAGTATGCCATCATAAGATCTCCCACCGCACAGCATAAGGCCCCGGCGCCCATGACAAGACGGAAGCCAAACCGCCGCAGCAGCCCGGATACAAACAGGGACATGACACCGATCATCGCAAAATTAACCGTCAGCGGCAGGGAACCCGCAAGCTCTCTGGTGACCGGAAAATCCTCCCGGTAAAAACGTTCCACATATACAGGCAGAAAGCTTGTCGGCATGTTGTACGCCGCAAAAACGAAAAACGTCACGACCCGCAGATAAGGGATTGGGAAGGTATGTGTTCTTTCCTTATGACTTAAACGTTTCCAATCCCTGCGATCCTCCATAAATGCAAGACCTTCATTTAATAAGAAGACAGCGATGATCACCATCAGAACGATCTCAACCATAATCCTTATACGCATCGAATCGATCATACCGGACAGCGTATCGGACACCATGCCGATCTCAATAATTCCGATCACTCTTCCCGCGCGGTCCTTGACCGGTTCCTTAACGTAAACATAGGAGCCGGTCGCATCCTGCTTTCCATCATTGATATACTGCTCTCCGGTCCGGTAAACCCTCTTCGCTTCCTTTGCTTCTCCCTCGTCCAGCGGATAATACGCGCCGATCGAATGATCCAGATATGCCAGTGCATACGCCCTTTCTCCATTCACTTTAACAATATTACAATAAAGATTTTCACTGTACCGGCTCGTCACATCAATCAGATCACTCATGCATTCCTGCAGCTTCCGGTAATCCTCAGAGCCATAATCCGTCGGATAATTCACATGCTTTAGTGCATCCGTATCCATAATATCCGATGCGATCTGCGTCACTGTACACATGCTGCCGATCTGCTCCTGTGTGTAGCTGTCCTTAAAACGTTCGAGCATGCTCACCATAACCACAAGTGCCGAAATACTGACACCAAGGATCATAAAGATACTGAAGCGTTTTTTTTGAAAGATTCCCGAATGGATCAGATAACGAAGCAGCACCATCGCATAATAAATTGCCGTTACACCGGAAAATATCCACGCCACAAAACAAAACAACAGCTTTGCCAGATAAGAAGCTGCATAATAGAAGCTTTGTTTGGTGTCCGTTTTTACGGACACATCCTGATCCACTGCCAGCACAGCCGAAGCATTATCCCAGGTAACGGAGATCATTTCTTTTCCCGCACTTCCCGTTACCTGGATTGTCTCCAGAACCGAATGCTTCAGATCAAGCCCGGTAAGCTTCTGCAGCTTTTCCATCGAACAGAATCGCTCTGCCTGCTCCTTTCCTTCCTGCAGCCGGTAGATCCCATTTCCACAGATATCCGTGAAATACAGATATCCTCCCCGGAAGGAAAGATTATACGGCAAAAGCCAGGTTCGGTCTTCCACCCGGTACACTACCTTAAGCGGATCCCTTTCAAAGGAATAGATCATTCCGTTTTTGATCACAAAATATCCGCCATTCTCATTGACGGCAAAATCCTGAATCTCATCCGCAAGATCCCAGGAAATATACCGGTCTCTTTTCGCATTTGTCTGTCCGTTTTTCAGGACATATGTACTAAAGCCCTTTCCATCCGGATCCACCGCCGCAAAACGAATCTCATTCTTCAGGGCAACAAGTGAAAACAAATGGCGTTTCATGATCATCATATCCGTATAATCATTTTCAAAAACAACACCGGCAAATTTCCCGTCGGAGGTATACTTGAGCACCCTCTCGCCGGAAAGACCAAGCCCTGTATCATTCCAGAGTATATCGAGAATATAAATGCTGCCATCACTGCCTACCGCCACCTCGTCCGCCTCTCCAAAGCAGTCCTTCTGGTGATCTCCCCACGCGATCCGTGCCGTGATGCGTCCTTTCCCTGATATTTTGAGAACCTCGCTTTTCCCCTCATTGATAATATAGCGGTTGCCCTTTTGATCCATTGTCGCAAAATACGGGTTTGATATGTCCCGTTTTACGGACAGGGTCACAGGCAGATACCACCACACCAGCATGCCTGCTGCCAAAAGAGCCGCTGCAAGTATCATCCATATTATATCTGTCTTCTTACATTCCAGTCTGCGAAATGCCGTAAACATACTATCACCTCTTTCTTATAACAGCTGGCGCTTCGCCATCTGTGCAAATCTGCCATTGCAATGCAGCAGTTTCTCATACGTTCCCTGTTCCGCAATCCTTCCCTGCTCCAGATAAAGGATCCTGTCACAGTCCCGGATCGTGGACAGACGATGTGCAATAACGAGACGCGTGCATTTCATCTGCTTCAACGTATCCACCACACGCCCCTGCGTCTCGTTGTCTAACGCTGAGGTCGCCTCGTCAAAAAGCAGGACTCCCGGATCACTTGCCAGTGCACGCGCGATCAGAAGCCGCTGTCTCTGACCGCCGGAAATGCCACCACCATCCTCGGAGATCATCGTAAACATTCCCATCGGCATCTGCCGGATATCCTCCGCCAGTCCCGCCCGTTCTGCCGCCTCCCATGCACCCTCCATCGTCAGCCATGGTGCACAGATCGTGATATTCGAGAAAATATCCCCTGCAAACAGCTTTCCATCCTGTAAAACAACGCCGATCCTGCGGCGCAGTGAGGGAAGATCAAGCTGTCCAAGCTCGCGTTCGTCATAATATACCGATCCCCTTTCCGGCACCTCAAAGCCCAGAAGGATACGCATCAGTGTTGATTTTCCGCAGCCCGAGCTGCCGACGATCCCGATATATTCTCCCGGCTCGATCCGCAGATCAAGTCCGTCTAACACATACGGCATATCCGGCGTATACCGGAAACAGATGTTGTTTAGTTCCAGCCTTCCCTCAAGCCGTTCCACCGCTTCCCTGTCCTCATAAAGCTCCGGCTCTGCCAAAAGCACCGGGCGAAGCATTTTGACCGCCGGACCGAGACAGCCAAGCTGCAGGCCAAAGTCCGCAAGCATTAAAACAGACACGAAAAAGGAAGAAAATGCGGTCTGAAAGGCAATATAATCCGAGGTCGAAAGTCCACTCTTCCAGGCACACCAGTACAGAGCCATGCTTCCGCCAAGTGCTGTCACCTTTGCGATCACCGGCGACAAAAGGATCCATGCATTTCCCATGACCGGCATATGCTTCCAGACAGACGCCCAGACCTGAAATGCCGGCTCCTGTGCACCGGCAATTTTGATCTTGCAGATTCCGCGGATCAACTGATAGGAAATGCCTGTCACCTTTGTCTGCGCCTCGTTCTCACGGTCACGCAGACGGATCTGCAATATACCTGCCACTGCAATATTACAAAGCTGAATGAAAAGGATCACAACCGACGGAATCATAAGTTCACCGGCAAACCATGAGATCTGAAACAGATAGATAACAGACAGCACCGCTGTCAATGCCGCCGGAAGCATTCTGCCGCCAATGATATTACAGATCTCCTCAATGGCGTCCGTGCGCTGATACAGCTCTCCGGAATCATATTGTTTGAAAAAGGCTGCCGGAAGCTGTAAAAGACGCCGCCACACGGCACTCTGTCCTGCCACCTTCATTTTCTCGCCCAGACGGACTCTGCAGATTTCTTTATATAAGGAAAGCAGGGTTGAAAAGATAACGGTGCTGATCACCAGAACCACGATGCCCGGGATTTCCCTTGCCGTCCCGGAAGGAATGACACGATTATAAACAACGCTGTTGATATACGGCATCAGCAGCCCGCACAGCTCCACAAACAGACTGATCACAAGGATTACGATCAAATCGGTATGCGGAATGCTCTCCCACAGGAAACGCCACAGCATCCCCGTCCCTTTGTGTTCACAGGAAAATGGCTTATAAAAGCATCTCGCCGTCCTCTGAAACTGCTTTGCAAGCTGCATATCTACCACCTTTTCCTGTTCTTCGATCCAGACATGGTAGTGGTTTCCGACCGGAACCGCCGTATAGATCCGGTCATCCTCGCCGTAAAGCTCCATTGGGAGAAATGCTTCCTTCCACCATGCCCCCTCCAGCGTGATTTTCCGCGGGATCAGTCCGGACTGCCGCAGGATGCTTTCATGCCAGTCCGCTGCCAGCAGATCGATCCCCTCCGGCATAGAGATCCGGTAATAATTCAGAATCCTGGCAATCTCGTTTTGTTCTCTTTTTCTTTCTCTCTGCTCCAATTTCATTCTCCTTTTTGCGCATCAGCCTGCTCAGCGGATTCCTGCTTTATCGGTGAAGCCCCCTCTTCATCCGCTCGAAGCAGTGCTGCGTATGCACCGTCTGCCGCCATCAGTTCTTCGTGGGTTCCACGCTCCTTTATCACACCGCGTTCCAGCATAATGATCTCATCGGCATCCCGGATCGTGGACAGACGATGCGCGATCACAACACAGGTCATCCCGCGCCGTCTTACTGCATCCATCACCTTCTGTTCAGTCATCACATCCAATGCAGAGGTTGCCTCATCCATGATCAACACGGAAGGATCCTTTACCAGCGCCCGCGCAATTTCCATCCGCTGTCTCTGCCCGCCTGAAAAATCTGAGCCTCCCTCGCGGATCACATGCTGATAGCCATGTTTTCTCGCCATAATGTCCTGATGAATACATGCATCCTTACATGCCTGAATCACCTTTTCCTGCCGGATCGAATCATCCCACATCGTGATATTGTCCCGGACCGTTCCCCCGAAAAGGGCGATCTGCTGATCCACAACGGCAACTGACCTGCGAAGAAGCCGTATGTCCAGCTCCTCCAGCCGGACATCATCATATAACACCGCCCCGGACGCACAGGGATAAAGCCCGCATAACAGCTTTGCGACAGTCGATTTGCCACTTCCGCTGCCTCCTGCCAGTGCGATCACCTTTCCGGGCTCTGCCTCCATGGAGAAGCTCCGGATCAACGGTTCCGTCACCGGGCTGTAGCCAAACGAAATATCCCGCACACAAAGCCTGCCGGTCAGCCGCCCGGTATTCCCGGTTTCCGGCAAAACAGCGCCGCCCGGTAAAGAATCATTCTCCGTTTCCGGCAAAGCAGCACCGCCCGGTAAAGAATCATTCTCCGTTTCCGGCAAAGCAGCACCGCCCGATAAAGGATCGTCCTCATACTCCAGCACATCCTGTACCCGCTCAACATTTCCCTTCATCTCCTGTGCCGCCTGAAGTCCCTGTGCAAACGATGTCATCGGCGAAAAGCAAAGCTGCAGAAATGCCTGAAACGCCGCCAGCGTTCCGATCGTCTGCTTTCCCTCAAATACCGCATAAATTCCAAGGATCAGTATGATACCGTTACTAAGTCCAGCCATCAGTCCAGGAAGGATTCCAAGACGGATCCTGCTTTTCTCCAGCTCCAGTCTGGCATTGTCGTATCTGGTCTGATAGCCGAGGATCCGCTCTAAAAGCCCCTGCTCGGCACCACTCGCCTTGATCGTCTCGATCATGGAAATTCCGGAAAGCTTCACCCCCGACAGTTTTCCACTGTCCCGGCTTAAATTGCGCCCAAGATTGCCATAGTGGCGCGCCCGCAAAAGAGCCGCCAGAAGCTGTAAGATCCCCGCCGCGACTGCCACAAGACTCATCCGGACATCCAACGAAAACATCAGACCATACAGACAGAACATCAGGATCACTTCCATAAGTGCCGGCAGGATCCGTTCAAAAAATAACGAAATAATCTCCTGTCCGTCCTGCTGCCTCGAGACAATATCCCCACAAAACCGCTGGTCAAAAAATGCCGCCGGAAGCCGGAGCAGCTTCCGGAAAAACACTGCCGCTTCCCGGATGCGAAGCTGTGCCTGAAGCCGTTTGGCAAATAACACCTGCAGACCTCCGGCAAGAAGCATGCCTGTGCCTGTCGCCAGCATGGCAAGCAAAAGTGCCGGCAGCCATTCCGGGGAACCGCCGAGAAGGATCCGGTCCGTAAATATTTTATAAAAGACCGGCGGCAGTCCGTTCAAAAGACTGTACACAGCCCCCAGAACAATGACAAACACAAATGCCGCCTTCTGTCCGCGACACATTTTCTTAATAAACCCTCCTGTCTGAGCCGGCATGCCGATCCGCTCAAACGCCTCTCCCGGTCTAAAACACAGAGCGATTCCGGTAAACGACCGGTCAAACACCTCCGCAGGAACCCGTATCCTTCCTGACGCCGGATCATTGATCACCGCATCCGTCCCGCGAAATCCGCACAGCACCACGAAATGATTGAAGTTCCAGTGAATGATCATCGGAAAATCCTGCCTTTGCCTGATCTGTTCCGGATCCATCTTGTAGGCTTTCGTCTCCAGCTCATGCTTTGCGGCAGCCTTGACAATATATTTTGCCAGGCTTCCATCCCTCGTCACATTGCAGTCAATCCTCATTTTCTCCAGGGGAATAAACCGCTTATAATACGCCAGTATCATTGCCAGCGATGCCGCGCCGCACTCAACGGCTTCCATCTGCAGCACCACCGGCACTCTCTTTACATTTTCCATTGCTTCCCCCTGTTATATTTTCTGAAGGATCAGCTCATACGGATGATATTCCTGCCGTATGATCCGGATCCGGCAACGGTCGCCGGATTTCATGTTCAACGCCTCGCCCTTCGTATTTGACCAGACATAGCCTCCATCTCCCGTCTCCTTCACACTGAGCTGAATGGTTACCTCCACACAATTCTGTGACGGCAGGATTTCCTCCACATAGTCCAATGTGCCCATATGTTTCACAATATGATTTTCCGTCACAATGTTTTCATCAATGTTCGAAATAATTCCTTCGACATAGCCATATTCCTCTCTGGTCACATACGATGGCGTGATCTGCGCCTCCATACCTACCGCAAGCGCGCCGATCTGCTCCCTCGGAACATAGATATAAACCTCCTGATAGCTGTAATCATCCTGCGGAACGATCGATGCCACCACGTCTCCGGCATCGACTGCCTGCCCGTTTAAAAGAATCTTCTGCACAACGCCATCCGAGGTGCTTCGCAGCATGTATTCTCCGCGCTGCCCGCGGATCTTCTCCTCCAGATCAAGGTATCTTTGCGAAGTCTTCGCATAGCTTTTCTGGCGTTCCCGCAAGGTCTCAATCCTTTGCAAAACAGCTTCGTTATAGATAACCGCAATCACATCGCCTCGCGATACCGTATCACCTTCCTCGACTAAAACGTCACCCAGAACACCGCCGGTCTGCGCCCGCAGACTGATCACATCGTTGTAGTCGAAAATAACACCGTGATAATCTGCCCCGCTGGACACTGTCCCAAAAAACGCCCACATCACCGCTGCCGCAATTCCTGTCAGAACCGCCGCAAATAAGATCCATGCACCAGATGGAATGATCCGCACTCTCTGGTCGAGCTGTTCAGGTGCTGCCAGCTGCTGCATTGCTTTCTCCTGAAATAATCCCTGTTTCATCCCTCGCTCCCTCTCATTTCATTCGCACAAACTTGCTGTTTCTGCACACAAACACCGGACAGTTTTCGGATGAAAGACGTCCCTTTTCATCGAAATAAATCCTTCCTGCCACGCCCTCATATCCTTCCTTTTTCTTCAGCTCCCGCATCATGCTCTGACTTTCTCCGCCGCATCTGTCATACGCCTTTCCAAGCATCTGAAACAGATCATAATACTGCACCGCCGCAGTTGAAAAGCGAACCTGCTTTTCCACCTCGTAGCGCCGTATAAACCGTTCCATCTCCTCGCTTTCCTCGTACGGATAGACCGGAACGATCACGACCCCCTCCAGATCCTTTCCATACTTTTTCAGAATTTCAGAGCTGTCAAGGGCATAATCTCCAACCACGGTCAGATCCGGTCTTTTCTTTCGCAGTCTGCTAAGCAGCCATGCGCTGTCGGTCTGTGTATAAAAGTTGGCAACCACCGTATCAATTGAAAGCTTTTCGCATCTCGCCAGCAGCTGTGCCAGACCATCCTCATCAAACGGACCGGTCTGAGTATAATAAATATTCGTATTGTCACTGTCCCGGATTGCGGACTGTATCCCTTTTAGTTCGTCCTTTTCAAATGTTGTATCCGAATGACAGAGTGCAATGTTTTCCCGTTTTTCCTGTTTCAGAAATTCGCCGATACTGCTGCCGATCGTTCTGCCGCTTAAGAAATCCGTGATCAGATATTCATAGCCCCGTTCTGCCACCTCATCGTAGCAGCCCATTGTAATAATAAACGGCTTTTGTACCTGTTCAAAAAATCCGGCCTCCGCACCGATCGACTCGAAATTCTGAAAGCTGATGACCAAGTCCACACTTTCATCCTCCGCCAGTGCCTTCGCCATGGAAATTCCATTGACATAATCGCCTCCGTCATCCACACGCTCCAGATCAATTGATATCCCGCTTTCCTTTTCCAGTGCCTCCTGCGCAAGCATGATCCCGTTTTCAATTCCTTCATCGGAATAATAGTAATCACCACTGTCCAAAATAACTATTTTTAATGTGTCCGTTTTTGTGGACTTTGCTTTTTGGGGCTTTCGCTGTATTTTTCCTGCCACCATAACAATTCCTGCCACTACTGCCAGAATAACGATTCCGGCAATGATCCGTTTTTGACGTTTCACTTCATCCCTCCCTGCTCTCCTGCGGGCTGTCCGATATAATCCTTATATCCGGCAGTTGTCCGGTATATGGTGTTTTTGCCGTCTCTGCTTAAATATTCCGGATAGAGAAGCTGGATCAGTTCCATGTCTTCTCCGTGAATCTTATTACACTTACGCCCGGAGTCCGTCTCGTCCACGCTGTCCACCTGTACCACATACCGCGTCCCATACAGATAATACGGTAGTGCGAGCATTGTGATATAATCAACCACCGCCTCCTTGCGTGTATCCCTTCCGGTGATCTTCTGCATATAGGTTGATCCCTCCAGATACGGTCTTCTTTTTTCATAAAAAAGCTCCCGCAATTTCACTTCTCTGTCATGTACCACCAGATAGGAAAGCTTCGGATAATCCTCTGCGACATGACGGATCACATCCAGATAATGATCCGTGATCCGATAACATTCTTCGCGAAATTCTTCCATCACCTTCTCCCGGAGCGTTTCCTCCAGATTTTGAAGGATTGCCTCCATGTACTTAAAATAGGACAGATCCGGAAGCGGAATCACAATTTTCCCGTCAAACACCTCTGCCACACTGAACAGATAACGGATACTGTCATACTCCTGCCTTGTCACTCCCTTTTTACAGTTACGGATCCGGACAGCCTCGATCTTCTCCGGATGCCTTTCAATAAATTCCTCGATCGTCTCCTTTTCGTCATTTCCGACAAGGCAGCGTCTGTCACAGCTGCAGTCAAAAACCGCCCGCTCCCCATTGTCTGTCGTCATCTCCAGAAAAACCTCATCCACACCAAACAGGCACGGTCCTCCCACCAGCCCGATCGGCTCCTTCTGTGCTAATGCCTTTCGAAGCTGTTCCAGATGCGACACAAAAAGAGGAATCTCCCGGATGTCTCCGGTCTTTATCTTTGCAAGCTGCGGAAACATTTTCTGCAGATCATAAAACCAGCTGAAATAGACCGTATTTTTGTACATCATTGTCCGGATCTCTCTGTAATCATAGCCGTAAATGCCGCAAATCTCTTCCTCCTTTTCCCGCCGGATTTCCCTTTTTTGTTTCTGCAGACGTTTTCGTTTCTGTTTGAATATTGCCATTTCTTCCTGTGTAAAGCCTTCTCCCGCTTCGTTTTTCTTTCGCTTAAGCCATCTGCCAAGCTGCTCGGATATACGGTTGATACGTATATATTCCGGATCGTTTTCCAGCACATTCTTCAGCCTGCTTTTGTATTCCAGAAGCTCTGCAAACTGCTCGGCACTGTCCTCTCCGTTTTTTTCCTGAAGAAAATTTCCTATCGTGATCGGATAATCAAGCACCTTTCCGGGCATTTCCCGGTAGACGCTTTGTTCCGGTTCCATTCTGTCACATAGTATACTCCGGATGTCTGTCAGCATTTTCTTTTCCTGCCTTTCTAAGCAAACAGCCCGGCATAAAATTACCGGGCTGCCTGGCAGCAAACCTGAAATCGGTATACTGCTTTCCTTGTTTTTAACCTTAACAAATGTCATGGATCACTGCATTTGACCCCTGCATTATTTTTTGACTTTAACAACGGTTTTGCCGGAGTATCCCTTCTTCGTCACCGTCACTCTTACCGCCTGTTTCTTTTTCAGCTTTTTCTTCAGGCGGATCACCACTTTGCCCTTTTTGTTCGTCTGATATACCGGATACTTCCGGATCAATCCCTTTTTCTTGCCTTTTCCGGCTGTCTTTTTGTTCCGGTAAACGGTCACAGAGACCTTCGCCTTTGACAGCGTCTGAACGGTTATCTTATTCCCCTTTTTGTTGATCGTCACCTTTGCCGTCGTCTTTTTCACGGTCGGCTGTACGCCTGCGTCTGACGGTGCCGGTGATGCGGAAACTGATGGCGTACCGGATGGTGCTGCGGTCGGCTGTGAGCCGGCCGGTGTGGTACTTGACGGTGTATCTGTCGGCACCGGTGTCACAGTCGGTGTCGGCGTCGGCTTTACTTCTGCCTTTTTGACCGTTACCTTGATCGTATTTCTGGTGATCAGTGACTCCGGCACACGGTACATTTCCCGGTTCTGTCTAAACCAGCCGGTTCCGTCGGTCTGGCTTAACGAGCCAAAGCTGCCATCGTATTCCTCCTCAATATTTCCGTTTGCGGCAAATGGATCTGCCTGCTGCAGCTCGCCGCCCGGATACGTGACTGCGGTAATTTCCGTCTCGCCCTCCCTGAGCGGGATCAGCACACCGTTGTCATTGACATAAGCCACACTTTCATCCGAAGAGGTCCATTTTGTATTCAGGATCGACTTTGGATCAAGCCCCTGTTTCTGAAGCTCGGCTGCCTCACTGCTATCATCTTTCCAGTCAAAGACCGGCTCCAGCTTAAGCACCTGATCCTCAGAAACCTTCAGCGTATCCTTTACCGGCTGCAGCGTCTGTGCCGCATCCATGATATCCGGAATACCCTGATCCTGAGCTGCTTCATTGCTAAGCTCACACTGTCCGATCCGGATACCGCTCAACGCATCCACTGCCTTTCCTTCCCATGCGGACACTTCTCTTGTCACATTAAACGGCTGTGAGATATCGCCATATTCCGCCGTCAGCGTCAGTGCATCGGACTTGCTTCCATCCTCTGCGGTTGTAACTTCGCCGAACTTCGAATTGCTGATATCAACCGTCATGGTCAGATCGCAGCTCTCTCCATATGCCGCCTTAACCATCTTTTCCTGTGCCAAAACTTCTTCCTTATCCTTCACCTTTACCGTTCCTTCAAAATCCTGATTTCCCGTATTGACAACATGCAGCTTCACCGATGCTGTTTTTGCATCAACAAGCTCTGCACTGACCACGGAAATACTCAGCTCCGGCTGTTCATGAAGCACCTTTTCCACGGTAGTGATCTCATCACCCTGCTTCAACTCGGTCACAAGCTTTGTTCCTTCTATCTGTCCCATATTCAGGACACCATCATACTGCAGTGTTACCGTATTTCCTCCGAGAAGCACTCCCTTTCCGCCATCCTCTGTGACGGTTCCAAGAGACGTCCATTCCACCTCGTCGGTCACGACTTCATTGTCCTCCTGAACATACATCCGATACTCCGCATTTTCGATCGGCTTTAAGCCATCGTTGGTGACATTCATCCGGAAGGAAATGTCCTCTCCCGGCGCATAAAGCTCCTTCTCCGTCTGAATGCCATCATTCTGTAATTCACTTCCGATCACAAAAGTCTGCGCATACATCTGCATATTGCTTTCATCCATTTCGAAGACATTGTTGTCATCGAGTTTCTGTTTTCCTTTGATAAAGAAGGCGCGAATATTTCCGTCCTCATCCACCCGGAAGGAAAGATCCTCGTAGTTGTCTCCCTGTCCATCGGTAAGCTGAACCGGTTCTGACCATCCATAGCCGTCACAGGCACGGATCGTTTTAATCTTTGCCGGATCCCCTGCCGAAACGACACCGGTCTGACCGTTCAGATCCTCCTGCTTTTTGTAGTCGAACGTGAACACATCGCCCGCTGAAAGGGTCGAACCGTCCTCCAGTGTTGTGTCCTTCAATGCCGTGAAGCTTACCGGATACGTTGTTTTATCCTTGCCTGCTGCAAACTGGTACGTTTTCGTATCATCGTCCTCAAATGTGTATGCGGTAGAAACAGATTCCAGCTCCGGTTCACAATATGCTCCGTAAAGCTGTGTCTCGCGCACAACATTTTCGGCTCCCGACTTATCTTCATCCTTCTGGCTCGTTCCGAGTGCACTCCAGATCACATACATGCTATTGTCGTTTGCCTGCACATCGTATTCACTGATCTTGTTCTCCGCAACACTGCCATCCTCGCTGACCTCCTGCTGATGACGGATTGCTGTGACAACCGGATCATTTTCGTATTTGTTGATGATATACATCGGTCTTGTACTGCCATCCGGCATGGAGACCTGTGTTTCCTTCAGATAACTGCTGTCGCTGTTTAAGGACGATACAATATCGCTGACATTCAGATACTGAATATCTCCGTCATGCAGCCAGTACAGATAGGTCATGCCCTTGCAGCGCACAAACTTCGGTCTGGAATCTCCGACAGAATCGCCCGTGATCTGGATCGGATGATGGAACTCATCCTGCCTGAAGTTGTATATCTGCAGGTACAGTCTCTGATCGTCACTCGTCTCCAGATTGGCATCCGCATCGGTCGTGTACGCATAAAGAGACAGGCCGTTGTAGGAAATGCTGTCGGAATCTACGACACGCGGATCTATCATCTCATCTACGATCACGTCTGAGGTCTTCTTTGTCTCTGTGATCGTACGCGTAACCGTTTCTCCGTTTTCATCCTCGATCTCGACGGTTTCACCCGGTACCTCAGTCTCCGTTTCCTCGATCCTTGCCGGTACACCGAGATCTAACAGTCTCTGACCATATAACTCAGGATCCTCCGGATCTGCAGAATCCCATTCCAGTGCTCCGTTTTTCAATGTTGCCATACGACATGCGATCGCATTGTAGCCATTGATGATATCACCGTAGGTTGTCACCTCGGAATCACTGTCGGCATCCTCATCCACGATCACATCGCCATTGTTGCCATGCTCGTAGCTTTGCTCATCGTAATCAATCTTCGTATAATAAACAACCAGCCTCTGTGATTCTTCATCAAAGGCAATCATCGGATCCATATCTGCCATCACTTCATCCTGTGTTGTCTTCGTGACCGCAAATTCGTCCGTCATCGTATTATCATTAACATCAAACAATACACCACTGATATCAAGCTGCGACAGAACATCCTTTGTGCCGTCCTGATCGGTAAATTTCCTTGCGGCATCGGACCATGTGATCAGCACCTTGTCATCTGTCAGACGATAAAGAGCCGGTGCCTCATCCCAGGTTCCGTCATCGCTGACACTGACCGGTCTGGACCATGTTGTGCCGCCATCTTTCGTGATCGTGTAGAACAGCTCGGCACGGTTGATCATGTCACGCTCTCCGCTGTCGCTGATAAATACCGTGATCTGCTTTCCGTTTCCAAGATCTAACATCTTTGTCTGCTGATCCGGATAAGCTCCCTCCATCAGGAGAACCTCTTTGCCGGCATCCACTGACCGCTTCTTTAGCTTCACCGGCTGCCACTTGCTTCGGTTATTCAGATAATCTCTCGCAAATTCTTCCGAATTGGAGACATCGTCAATATCTTCATAGAGATAATTCTCCTCGAAGTCATTTAACATCTTTGCCACGCTGACTGCACCATACTGGAACAGATTCATCTGCTCACCCTTGTAAAGCGTCCATTTCTTTTTGATAAATAAAATTTTCAGCTTCAGTGCCGCACTCAGTGTAACATTTCCATATCCGGAGGAAGATTCGTTCTGTCCCATAATTGGTACAGTGAATCCGAAGTTAAAATCGGCTGTTCCGGATACGACAACACTTGCCACCTTGCCAAGACCAACACCCGCGCCCACGGTAATGGTCGGTGCCAGCATGAATTTGGTGTACAGCGAGAAGTTATCCTTATTCAGGCTTAATGCCCCCTTCTCGTCGCCGGCCTTTGTCACATTGAATACATCATCGTACATTCTGCCGTTTGAGGATTCTGCGGCAAATGCTGCCACCGCCTTTCCTCCTACCTCAAGCTCTGCAAGGATCTCCACTCCGATCGGCGTCATGTAGCTGACCGTATACTGGAAATCTGCATCTGCCGCGGCGATCAGTGCCAGCGAATTAAAATAATACTGACCATCCGGCTTGCCCTGACCGGTAATTCCACTTTCCACCGTCAGGATCACCGCAACGCTGAAATTGTAATGGAAGGAGCTGCTTCCCATTGTACTGCTTGCCGGAGCAGCGCTTTCCTGCGCCTTCTCCGCCGCCTTCTTGCTCTCATTCAGATCCTTCTTCGGTGCCGGTGTGCTTGTTGCCTTCTCATCGTCACCGTCGTCATCCTCGCTGTCATCACTGCCCATCAGACTCTCCATATACTGCTTGATATTGTCTCTTCCGGACAGTGCCTCCCCCTTATTCTCCGCACGATATTCCAACTGCTGTTTCTTAAGTTCCTCCATGACCTTGCTGTTATAGCCAAAGGCAACCTGGATCGTGTTGATCTGCGCATTTGTTTTCTTATCATTGTAATGCGTCTTGTTGCCCATAGATTCGACATCATAATCAAGAGGAAGATCAAACTTTGTGCTGACACTTCCGATCAGCTTGAGCACCTTGGTAAACGGTGTTTTAAAGCTTGCTGCAATGCCGATCGCCGTCAGTTTATTCTGGAAGGTCATACCTACATCCACTGCAGGATATACATGGTCAACCTCCTTGCCATCCTTCTTATCCGTAAAGATTCCCTGAATGGTCATCTGGTCGCCGCCCTTGACGCCTGCCTTTAAGGTATTTAAGGTCAACTCAAACGGCTGATCTGCCGATTGACGCGTTAAGGTCTTCGAATAAATCTCACGGTCGTCGCGAAGAATCTTCACCACAGCCTTATTTGCCTTAACACCAACGCTGGAGCTAAAGCCAAAGGTAAATGTCGTGTCATCGTTGACAACATCTAAGATGCTATCGCTTCCGTTGGAACGGATCCCTGTGTCTGTTCCGCCGATTTTCACTGAGAAATTGGTCGGGAACATATACTTGGAAACATCGATCGTCTCCTCTTTATAGCCGGTTCCCTGTACGGCACCGACAAAGCTGATCGCACCCATGCGGACGTCCGCCATATAGGTTTTACCCTTCTCATAGTTGCCTTCTGCGATATAGTAGCCTTCGCTGTCTCCGGTCACAGCATCCTGACCGGCAAAAGTCACGGTCGCATCAGTCAGCGGTTTCTCGATCGAAACATCCGGATCCAGCACCGTGGATGATTTCTGCGTCAGCTTCATCAGCACGGTATTTTCATTGCCGGTCGATGTGTCGCGTCGCACAAAATCATAATAAACCTTGCTGTTTGCATAAATGCTCGGGCTGTATTTGAATACATTTCCATAGAAAATGCTGACGCTTCCCGCAAGATCCCCGGAAAATCCAAGCTCTTCGAGACGTTTCTTCGCACTTTTCACATTTTCATCGGAAAGATTTCCATCGTTGTCGGTATCTGCGGAATAATCTCCCCATCTGCCGATAAACAGCGGAGAAATCATGGCATTCATGGTGTAATCCGTAAATGGATTCGCATTTTTGAAGGTCAGTCCGGTGTTTAAATTGCCAAAGGTGTTGCCGCTGCTGTCCTTCATCATGCCCTTGTCGTCAGACACGGACACATAGCCGCCGGAGTTTCCGAGGAAATCAATCTCTGTTTCCTGCGAGGTCAGATTTAATCCATTCACCTTGCGGCTTCCACTGATTGTAATGGTTGCCCCGGTTCCGTCCACCCAGCCAAGCTTCTTCCATGTTCCGCTCATGGAGAAACGGTATTTTCCGTTTACAACCGTCGGTGTCAGTTTATATGGTGCGCCCGTAACCAACGCACCGCTGTCATCATACACACACAGACTTGCGCTGACCGGTTTGCCGAACATCTGCGCCTGATCGCCCTTGCCGTTTTTGTATTTTGGATTAGCAAGATATTCAAAGGAAATGGATACCTGTGCATCCGTACCACTCTGATACAGCTTCTCCATCGCCGTCTGCATTGCTTCCACATCAGAAGCCTTTGAACAGTTATACGTCTTTCCGGCGATCACATATTTCAGATTTGTGTAGGTGTTGCGGTACGTGTTCGGATCCGCCTCCACCTGCAGCTTCGTATCGCTGTAGTCAAGCTTGACGATATTGTATGGCAGCTGCAACGAGATATTGGCAACATTTCCCGCCGAATTGCTGTTATCAAGCGTCAGACAGGTTCCTGCCGCTGCTGCTGCAAAGGACTTCCTGCCCCACCTGTAGTCATTCTCATTTCTTGTGGTATAAACAGAGAACGCCGGGTTGTACGCGGCAACATTTCCGGAGCCGGTCAGCCCCTTCACCGTATCACCCACCTTGAGCGTAAACTCTTTCCCCTTCGCATCAAAGCCCTTGAGCATTCCTCTGTTGACATTGGCATTCTCCAGCTTTAATTTCGCTGTCTTCTGGGAAAATACCGGTCTGAAATAGATCTTATCTGCCTTATAAAGGTCAAATTTACTAAAGAAATCGGCATTTAATACAACATTTAAATTGCTTCCGTCTGTGATCCTCTGCCATTCCCTGTTGTCTGTTGATGCCTCAATTCCCTTCAGCTCCAGTACCTGCTCGTTGAATTTCTCGAGCTTAAAACGGATCACATCGGAGCGGTAAACGCTGCCATAGCTCGTTTGATTGATCCCGTTTTTACTGTTCTGTACATTCGAGGAAACAGAATCGATCTTTAAAGTAGGAGTAATATCCGTTTTCTTTTTTAAGGTCAGTTCTCCCTTTCCATTTCTGTCATACCCGACCTGATATTGCTGCGTATAAAATTTATCACGGGATGCCTGACAGGAGGCCGTGTATTTTTTCAGATATAAACGCATCCAGCCTACATAACCATTGGTATGATTGCCTTCCTTTGCCCAGCTCTGAACCTTCACCTTATTCTTCCACTGGTTATTGTTGTCAAAGGACTTCTTACAGACTGCCCAGTTTGTGTCTGCTTTATAGCTCCACTTCTGATCATTTCCAAAATACATATTGACGCCGTATTCTTTTTCTGAATGATGATGCGTCTTCTTAAAGATCCACCAGCCGGAGGTCGTGGTCCACTGTCTGCCGTTACCGGAATTGTAGTAGCCAAACTCCGCTGCCGAAGCACCGTACAGTTTCACACTGTCCTTTGTGGTGATCCATCGGTCACCGCCCCAGTATTGGAACCGTGTCTCATTCTTCTCACGCCAGATATTACCACCGCTGTAGTCCATATCCTGCGCCGGAACAGCCCACTGACCATTTTCCGGCTTCCAGCCGTTCGGACTGATCTTCTCCGGACCGGTCTGCGCTGCCGTCGCTGTTTTCAGTGCTGCCTTTTTCTTCGATGTAGCTGCCGGGATCACAACCTGGCAGGCATCCTTCATATAGCTGCTTCCGTCACGGCTTAACAGAACATAAAAGTCGCGGCTTGCCTTGCGGTACTCATTTGATAATACATCAATGGATACCTTCTTCTCCGTCTCACCGGCATAGAAATCGACCTTTTTCAGACCGGCTTTATAGTCAGCCCCCTGATTGGCACTTCCCTCGCCGGTTCCGATATAAACGGAATCAAAGAAATTAATTCCTGCCGTTCTGCGGACCGTGACAACTGCTTTGTCCGCGGAGGCATTCACCTTATCCTTTGCAAAGGTATACTTAGACGCCTCACTGCCATCGTTATCCTTGATATTGACATAGGCATTGTAGGATTCACCGACCGGTGCACTGCCCTCGACCGGAAGAAGTGCACAGACAAGCTGCTCCTCTGCCTCGGAAATCTTGTCATCCTTCGGCACCAGATAGAGGTATTTGACATACTCTCCGTCCTTGAAGTTTAACACCTGCTCACTTCCGGAAACATTGTCCATAAAGACTTCAAAATTGTCTCTTACCTCGTCTGCCTTCTCGGAGTTATCGGCGATCTTCCAGTTTGGACGATCCGATTTCTGTCCGGTCTGCGCGTCGCGGCGTGCCTTTAAGGATGTTTTCGCTGTCTGTGGTTTGCTATCTGCCTTTGCGGCATACGGCGTCACCGTCACATCCGGATACTGATCCAGTGGATTCCCGGTTGCAACAGCCTTCTTCTCCTGACCGCCGGCATAATCTGCTGCCGCAGCCTCCACCACACTGCTGCCGTCCGGCGCCTCGGTGCTTTCTGCGGTATCGTCTTTGCTCAGATCCACCTTCTTTTCCATTGCCGTCTGAATCAGCGGAAATGCATCCTTCCCCTTCTTCATGGCACGGAAACGATTCTTTCCCACATAGATCTTATAGTCCTCACCATAAGAGCTTGTGATATCAATCGCTTTAAACTTTACCTGTGCACTCCCCTCGGTTCCACCCTGACGGATCACGGCAATCTCAAGCGCCTTGTCACTCTCCTTCACCTCCATCTGGGTTCCCAGAAAGTTAAACAGTCCGTTCGGATATTCCTGTACCATCTGCTTTCCGTCCCGGATCGCTTCCCTTAAGCCGGCTTCCTGCGCCTTTGCCTTCTGCTGATAGGATGCTGCCGCGGCCGAGACCTCCGAAACATTTCCCGTTGCGAGCATCGCCGCCACTAAGAGCAGCGATATTCCTCTTCGGTAATAACTTTTCCATTTTTTCATACAATCCCTCATTTCGTTTTGCGGATTTTACTGTGACTTAAATCCTGCTGATCGTGTCATCACTGATCGCAGTTGTCTCAACCTTCTTTTTCTCACGCAGGCTGTAGCCGCCTGCCACCTGCTCGAGGTCCTCCAGACTGATTTCTGTCACCTCCTGTGCTGCCTTCTTGTCCTCCTGATTGAGCTTCTTGTTTTCCATAAGCTCCTCCTTTCCTGCATTACCTTCATTGTTTTCATTTTATTCATAATAACATCGCTGTTACCGAAAGAATACCTGCATTTCGTCCCAAAATTCATACATTTGGTCAAAAAACGTATGCGTTTATGCATTTTTTGCTGTATTTTTGTGACGAAATGTGTTACAATTTGTTCATATTCATCGAACGAGGGGAGGGTTTGCTATGACCATTGCAATCTGCGATGATGATCCGGCGGTCTGTGACTATCTGACCGGCTGCATCCGGGAATACGATGCGCTTCACGGTATCGGACCGGATATGAAGATCCTCTGTTTTCCGCGGGGCGGGGATTTTCTGAAAAATCCCCACGCCGACATTCTGTTTACGGATATTTATATGGAAGATCTGTCCGGCATCGATATGCTCCAAAGCATTCCGCCGCGGTTCCGTCCCCGCTATGTGATCGTGATCAGCACCAGCCGCGAGTTTGCCATTGACGCCTTTCGGCTCAAGGCGACACATTATCTGATCAAGCCCCTTGACCGTAAGGATGTGTTCGAGGCGCTGGATCGCTGTATGGAACATCAAAGGCTCTCCCCGCAGCTTCAGCTCCATGCAGCTTCCGGTCTGATCTCCATCCCGATGGCATCGATCATTTATCTGGAGTCTTTTCATAAACGCACGCTGATCCACACAGAGCGTGAGACGATCTCCACCTACGATCCGCTGCAGGCACTAAACGAAAAGCTGGATGACCGTTTCCTGCAGCCACACCGCAGCTTTATTGTGTCCATGCCGCATATCCGTGCGTTTTATTATGATCATCTGATCCTCGATAATGATCTGGAGATCATGCTGTCCCGCAAGAAGCGCAACGAACTAAAAAAGCAGTATCAGGATTATCTTTGCCGGATTACGCGGGAACGCGGATGACTGCGCTGACAGAAAGGTAAGCTCAAAAAGGCTGCAGGCCGGAATACTTTTTCTGATTTTACAGACTGCAAGTGCTGCAGAAGGGAGGTAGTTATGCTTTTATTGATACGTCTTCTGGTGGGATACTTTCTCCAGAGCTTCCCCTTCGGACTGCTCTGCATCTACGCCTTCCGGGATCATTACCGTTTTCGCAGCAGACAGACCTATCTGATTCTGAGTGGCGGAACCCTGCTGCTTAGCACAATCTTTTCTACTCTATGCATACTCCTGTACAAATATTCGATCATTCCACAGAAGGATCTCTTTTTCGCTGCCAATCTGCTTTTTATGGCAACGATGATCCCCTGTCTTTTGATGTATATTTATCTGACTCGCGGTATCTTCTCCAAGAAGCTGTTTGTTTTTCTGTTTGCGCTGACCGCAGCATTTGTCATAAATTCATTTAACAACATCATCTGCTCCCATCTTTCCAGACACATGACGGCGGACGGGCTGCCTTACGACAATGTCTCAATCCCGATGATCCTTTTGTGTACGCTGTTGTTTATCCCGCCGCTGTTATTTCTCCTGCACCACAAATTTATTCCGCTTTGCGATTTTCTGGATCCAAAAGAATACCGCCAGCTCTGTCAGCTCGCACTTGTTCTCTTTCTGATACTGATATTTGAATTTTTCCCGATGTCTGACGGAAGAATTTACAACCGGACCATCCTGTATCTTTACATCGCTTTGATCCTGTGTACGTTTATGATCTATTTTATATTCTTTCAGATTTTCGCCAGAGAGAAGAAGCGGTTTGAAGCGCAGAAGCAGCTGGAGGAGACAACCCGCCAGCTCGAGCTGCAGCAGACGTATTATCAGAATATGATCAAAAATACCGAAGAAACAAGACGGATGCGGCACGATTTCCGCCAGCACCTCATCGTTCTGCAGGGCTATGCAATGGAAGGGAACACACAGGAGCTCGTCGAATATCTGTCCGACCACATCCGTCAGATCGACCATCTTGCCACTCCGTCGTATTCCAATCTTCCGGTCGTGAACATGCTCCTGCATCATTACCGCCGGCTTTGTCAGGAAAATGAGATCCGGATGGACATTTCCGCCACACCGATTCCATCCACCGGTCTCTCCGATTCGGAGCTTGCCACACTGCTCGGCAATCTTCTGGAAAATGCCTATACCGCAGCAGCCCACGCCCTGCCCGGCAACCGAAGCATTACGGTCCGCCTTGCTGTTCACGGCAACATGCTTGTCATCACGATCGACAACGGCTTTGACGGAAATGTCAACAAAAAAAGAGACCATTACCTGTCGACAAAAGTGTCTCATACAGGTTATGGTCTCCGCAGTATTCGTCATATCTGCGATACACACGGTGGAAACTGCAGCTTTTCGCATGATACGGACTGCTTTCACTCCTCTGCCGTGATCGCCATTGATCCGGGTTAACCGCCGTTACGGTAAGACATTTTTACGTTCCTCGTATCGCTTTAAACAGCCTCTTTTACTTGCCGGCATTTGCTACGATCTTCTCTGTCTCCTCAATAAAACGCTCCATCTCTTCTCTCGTACCGATGGAGATCCGGAGATAATTGTCAATCCGTTTCTGGCTGAAATGACGCACGAAGATATGTTTTTCTCTGAGCGCATCAAAGATCTGAACAGCCGGTACGCTCTCATGAGCGGCAAAGATAAAGTTCGTCCGGGAATCCCGGAACGAAAATCCAAGACGTTTCAACTGCTCCTTCGTCCACTCTCTCGTCTCAACCACCTTTGCAACAATGTCCTGAAAATAGGTCTCATCCTCAAGCGCTGCCACGCCGAGTGCCACGGAAAGTCTCGTCATCGGATAGCTGTTGTAGGAATAACGGACATCATTCATTGCTTTGATCAGCTCCGGATTACCCATCGCATATCCGATACGCATGCCGGCAAGCGCACGCGACTTGGAGTAGGTCTGCACGATCAGCACATTGTCGTATTCCTTCGTCAGCTCCAGCGCAGAGCTTTCGCTAAAGTCCGCATATGCCTCATCAATGATGACCACCACATCACGGTTATGCTCGATGACATCACGCAGAAAATCTATATTCTGCAGCACACCGGTCGGTGCATTCGGATTGGCAATAACAACACCACCGTTTTCTTTATAATAATCCTCCCTGATCAGATCAAAATGCTCATCCAGCGCCGGTCTCTCATACGGAATCTGAAACAGCTCTGCCCACACATCGTAGAATGAATAAGTAATGTCCGGGAAAAGGACCGGCTTCTTTGAATTGAAAAATGTCATAAATGCGATCGCAAGCACATCATCGGAACCGACTCCCAGAAAGACCTGATCACTTGCAAGACCATATCTTTTCGCAAGGGCGTCTGCCAGAAGCTGTGAATTCGGATCCGGATAGAGACGCAGACTGTCGCAGTCAAAGCTTTTGAGCACCTCAACCACCTTTGGTGATGGCGGGTACGGATTCTCATTGGTATTTAATTTGATCATGTCCGGCAGGTTCGGCTGCTCTCCCGGCACATACGGTTCAATTGTCCTTAAATTATCTCTCCATGTACTCATTGGTCGTCCTCATTTCTGTCTGATATCGTTGTTATTTGTTATTCCTATGCACTACTTTATAATTATTCTTTGTGCACTGTTTTGTAATTTTTTCTTGTGTTCGTAATTATCTGTGCACTGTTGCCGGCTTTATTCGTTCTCATAGCTCTTTGCAAGCTTCTCGAAGGCAGGCAGTGACCGCTTGATCATCTCCGGATCCACGCAGTAAGCGATACGGATATAGCCCGGACACATAAAGGAGCTGCCCGGCACAACCAGCAGATTGTATTCCTTTGCTCTTGCCACAAATGCACTGTCATCCTCCTCGAGTGTCTTCACCCACAGATAAAAAGCACCCTCCGGCTTTACAACCTCATAGCCGTACTGTGTCAGTGCATTAAGCAGCATTGTGCGGTTTCTGTCATACGCAGCCACATCGGTCTGCTCGTCCAGGCATTTTGCAACAGCAAGCTGCATCAGAGACGGTGCATTGACAAAGCCCAGAATACGGTTTGCTACATTGGCGGCGCAGATCACATTTTCAAAATCATCGACTTCATCCGGGATCACCAGATAACCGATACGCTCACCCGGCAGGGATAAGGATTTGCTGTAGGAATAGCCGACAATCGTATTATCATAATATTTCGTCAGATATGGCACCTCCACACCATCGTACGCAAGCTCACGATACGGCTCATCCGCGATCAGATAAATGGCTGTGCCGTATTCTTTCTGCTTCTTCTCCATAACGGCTGCCAGCGCACGGATCGTCTCCTCGCTGTAGACAACACCGGTCGGGTTGTTCGGATTGTTGATGATAACCGCCTTTGTCTTCGGTGTGATCTTTGTCTCAAACTCCGCAACATTCGGCTGAAACTCCGGCGGATTCGGAGCGACTACAACCATTTTGCCGTCAAAGTTGGCAACGTAATTGTTGTATTCTCCGAAATACGGTGCGAATGCGATGACCTCATCCTCCGGGTCAAGGAGTGTTTTGAGGACAACGTTCAGTCCCCCGGCTGCACCAACGGTCATAAGAATGTTCTTCTCGCCAAAGGATGTCCCGAAGCGTTTGTTCAGTGAGGACGCAATGGCTTCGCGCACTGTCTCGTAACCGGAATTGTTCATATATCCATGCACATAACATGGAGATTCCTGCTCCAGAATCTCACAGATTGCATTCTTGACCGCAGCCGGCGGTTCCACACTCGGATTTCCCAGGCTGAAATCGTATACGTTCTCTGCGCCGTATTGGGCAGCCATCTTCTTTCCTTCCTCAAACATCGCTCTTGTAACCGAGCTTCCTTCCACATACTTGATCATTTTCTGTGCGATCATGCCAGACCCTCCATTTCGTATTATGCAATACCATACTGTAAATATCCGGAGTATCCCTGCTGCTCTCCGGTTATGTTCAATTTACTCCATTAAGTATAGCACTCACTCTTCTTATATGCAAAATGTTTTGTAAGTGGAGGAATATACGAATATACAAAAAAAGCACCTGATAATTATCAGATGCTTCAAAGTAGTGCGCGATCAGGGGTTCGAACCCTGGACACCCTGATTAAGAGTCAGGTGCTCTGCCAGCTGAGCTAATCGCGCTCATGTCGCTGTGCTCTCGCAAGCGACTTTGCTATAATAACAGATTATTTTATAAAATGCAACCCCTTTTTTGAAATTTTTTTATTTTTTCAAAAATCAGTTGGTAAAAATCTGTGACCAGTAGTATTTCTCCCCCTTTGTGGTGCTGTAATATCCAAGCCCCATATAGGCATAATCGGTCGACATGATCTGTGCACGGTGTCCGGCATCTGCCATCCACTTCTCCACAACATCCTTCGGCGTCTTGCAGCCGGAGGCAATATTCTCTCCTGCAGATTCGTATACGATCTTCTCATCAGTCAGAACGCTGCAGCCGTTTCTTCCATCCGGACGGTTCGGAGAATTCTGTGTCACAAGCTCCTTCGCACGAATACAGGCAGCCTTGTCGAGTGCTGTGCTCGCCTTAAGTGGTGCCAGCTCCTCCCTGGCGCGTTCTTCATTCACAAGCTTTAATACCTGTGCCGCATACTTGTCTGCCGTTGTCACGGCAACATACTTGCCAATCTTTACCACGGAGGAATACTTTCCGGTAACGATCCGGGAACCGGAGGTCTTATAGGCACGAACCTTTACATAATATACTTTATTTTTCTTTAATTTGCTCATTTTAAATGAGGTTGTGCGTGTTGCACCGATCTGGGAATACTTTCCTTTCTTCTTAGTGGAAAGAAACACCTGATAACCGGTCACTCCGGACATCTTCTTCATGGTAAGCTCCGCCGTGGTCCCGGTGCGCCTGCTTACCGATACACCGGCACGTCCCAGTGCGTGTGTCCTCTGAACCGGCTGCCACTGCAGCATACTGACACAGCACAATATCGCCAGTACACCACAGAATCTCCTTTTTAATGTTATTTTATTCATGAAAATATTCCATCCCTTTCTCCTCCCGCAGGCTTTAAACCGCAGGCATCAATCGTCATAAAACCTTACTTCTGTAACGACTTTTCAATTTTTCCCAGTATACCACGATTTCATGGTGTTGCAAAGTATCCTCCGAATTTCTTCAAGAAAATTTCACATTTTTTTCAATTTTTTTGTAAAAAAGGGTTGCATTTTGTCGGCAGGTTGTATATAATAAGTTCGTTGTCGCAAAGATGATGAGCGCGATTAGCTCAGCTGGCAGAGCACCTGACTCTTAATCAGGGTGTCCAGGGTTCGAACCCCTGATCGCGCATTGAAGGTCCTAATTTGATAGAAGTCTATCGGGTTGGGGCTTTTTTTCTACTTAATTTTACGACTGAATATCATATCACGGATTGTATCATATTATGCAAACAATCACATTTTTGACAAACAATCACATTACACTAACCATATTGGCACAGGGCATTTAATATAGGAGGTATTTATGAGAAAACATTTTGCGATCAGTACACTGTTAAGTGTATCTATGATCCTTTCGTCACTATCCTGCATACCGGGACGCATGGTTTGGGCTGCGGAACAGACACAGGGGAGAATTGCTGCCGCATCCATTTCCGGAAAGAGTACAGCGGCACCACAGACGCTTCCTGCCGATCAGAACGATCCCGGCTACGAGCGTCTTACCGGTCAGTATGAACCTGCCGCCGAGGAGAATATTTCCGGCGCAGGCTCTGCTGTTTCCACATTCTCAGCGGATGCGCAGGGCTCCGGCGGATTTCTTTCCGTGAATCCCGCCACCTCCGGTCTGAAGGGCTACAGCTCTTCCGTAAGCGCATACACCGGCAAGACCTACACACACGCATCCAATTTTGACGGCATGAGTATCTACAACGGTATCGATGTTTCCTATCATCAGGGCACGATCAACTGGAGCAAGGTGAAAGCCGCCGGCATTGATTTCGCAATTCTGCGGCTGGGCTACCGCGGTTACTCCAACGGCTCTCTCGTCACCGATTCCAAATTTACTACATATATTAAGGATGCAGTCGCAGCAGGCATTCCTCTCGGTGTATATTTCTGGACCGAGGCGATCAATGTCGATGAGGCAGTCGCCGAGGCACAGTATGTCGTATCGACACTCGCTCCTTACAAGTCATCGATCACCATGCCTGTCGTGATCGACTGGGAGTTAAACAACAACAGCCGCCACGGCGGTCTTCCGAAAGCTACCAATACCGCAATCTGTTCCGCTTTCTGCGATTATGTCAAGCAGAGCGGCTACACGCCGATGATCTACGCCAATGTCAGCGACCTGAATAACAATCTGGACGGCGAGGCACTGGGACAGAAATACGAGATCTGGGTTGCCCGCTATAACAATATCGTCAACAATGCCACCGCTCAGTTCTACGGCAATTACAGTATGTGGCAGTACGCCAGCTCCGGTTCCGTGGACGGGATCTCCGGCAATGTCGATATGAATTTCTGGTATACGACCGGAAGCCCTTCCTCACCGGTCTTTTCCCATGGTGCAACACCGGGAGCAATTGCCACAGCCACACCGGCTCCGACTGAGGATGATGTGGACAGCCTCGACAAAGTCACAGGCTTTTCCGCAAAATCTGCTGCCAAGAAGCTTTCTCTCAGCTGGAATGACGTAGAGGACGCCGATGGATATCAGATTTATCGCAAGGACACCTACAACGGCTCCTTCAAAAAGGTAAAGCAGATCAATGACCCCGACGTAACGACCTGGAGTAACAGCGGTCTTTCCAAAAATCACGAATATTATTATAAGATCCGGGCATTTCATAAGAACTCGGATGGTACGGTCTACTCCGTTTATACGTCACTGACGGCTGCCACGAAGTCTTCCAGCCAGTCCGGCATTGTAAAGAAAAGCTTTATCCTATACAAAAAACCGGTCAAAACCGCTGCAAAGCTGATGACACTTAAAAAAGGAATGCCTGTCGAATATGTCGGCGTAACCTACCGCAGTGATGGCAGCAAGTTCCATCATTTCCGTTATTACACATCGACAAAAGTGTATAACGGCTATGCAAAGGCAAAGTCCGGTCTGACCTATTACACACAGGGCTGTACCACAGCAAAACTCAATCTGCGCAAGACAGCCGGCACAACCGGCAAACTGATCACCAGCATTCCGAAGAACACGTTTGTACCATTGCTTGGCACGAAAAAGGCCAAGGGAACAACCTGGTATAAGATATGCTTCTCCATCAGGAAAAACACGGTGACAACCGGATATGTTTCCGGTAATTATATTCGCAAATAAAACTACCATAAATAAAACAGACAAGCTTCTCTGAGAGGAAAAGCTTGTCTGTTTTATTTATGGTATATGAAAATGCTCGTAATGTAGTGTTAAGTCAACGAGAATTGCGAAGCAATTCCTGAAGGGCAAAATGCCGGTTCTGCCCTTTTTATGACATCATGCTACGGATTATTTATTCTCTCTGTAATCGTACTCATAGATCGTCACGGAAAGCGGCGGAAGCGTCATCCGAATCGAATAATTCCTGCCATCACACGGCTCCTCCTTCGCTGTAAGCACCTTCGGATTGACAATACCGGTTCCGCCGAATCTCTCCTCATCGGAAGATAAGATCTCCTTGTAGGTTCCCGGACACGGAACGCCGAACAGCATATCCTCTCTTGTCACCGGCGTGAAGTTACACAGGAACAAAAGCTGCTTCTTAGCAGTGGATCCGCGGCGCACAAATGTAACCACGCTCATGTCTGCATTCTCGCAGCTCATCCACTCGAAGCCGATCGGATCAAAGTCATTCGCATAAAGTGCATCGTACTCCTGATACAGCTTATTCAACGCCTTCACATAGTCCTGCATCTGGTGATTGCGTTCCTCACCCAGCAGATTCCAGTCAAGACTTCTCGCCTCACTCCACTCACGGAACTGCGCAAACTCCTGTCCCATGAACAAAAGCTTCTTGCCCGGATGACCATACATAAAACCGTATGCCGTACGCAGATTGGCAAACTTTGCATCCAGCTCTCCCGGCATCTTATTGATCATCGATCCCTTGCCATGCACAACCTCATCATGCGAAAGCACCTGAATGAAATTCTCACTGTATGCGTACTGCAGACTGAAGGTCAGTCTGCCGTGGTTTGGTCCACGGAACAGCGGATCCATATGCATATACTCAAGGAAATCATTCATCCAGCCCATGTTCCACTTAAACAGGAAGCCAAGACCACCCATCTGTGCCGGAGAGGTTACTCCCGCCCATGCGGTAGACTCCTCTGCAATGATCATCGTACCTGGTTCTTCCTTCTCAACAACCTGATTCATATGCTGCAGCAAATGGATCGCATCAAAGTTCTCATTGCCGCCCTTCTCATTTGGCAGCCACTCGCCGTCATTCTTGCCATAATCCAGATACAGCATGGATGCCACCGCATCCACACGAAGTCCGTCCACATGGAACTTCTTCAGCCAGAATAGTCCATTGGCAAGCAGGAAGTTCTCCACTTCCTTCTTCTTGTAGTTAAAGATCAGTGTGCCCCAGTGAGGATGCTCACCACGACGCTTATCCGGATGCTCATAAAGTGCCTGACCGTCAAACTGTGCCAGACCGTGTGCATCTTTCGGAAAATGTGCCGGCACCCAGTCAAGGATAACACTGATGCCCTGACTGTGCATATAATCAACAAAATACATGAAATCCTCCGGCGAACCATAACGGCGCGTCGGTGCATAATATCCGGTCACCTGATAGCCCCAGGAGCCGTCAAACGGATGCTCCGCAATACCCATCAGCTCAACGTGGGTATATCCCATCTCCTTCACATAAGCAGCAAGCTCTACTGCAAGCTCTCTGTAATTATAAAATCCGTCCTCAGTACCATCGTCCTTCTTACGCCAGGAACCCGGATGCACCTCGTAGATCGCGATCGGCTCCTTACGGCGGCTGTCTCTCGTCTCCTTGCGGCGGCTGGTCATCCACTTACGGTCTGTCCAGCGGAAGCCCCGCAGATCCGCAACAACAGATGCATTATCCGGACGCATCTCTGCACAATTTGCATAAGGATCCGCCTTCATAAGGATCTCATCATTCCGGGTAAGGATCTGATATTTGTATACCGCCCATGGCTCCACCCCCGGGATAAACAGCTCATAAACACCGGATACCTCCAACGTACGCATCGGATGCAGTCTGCCATCCCACATATTAAAGTTACCGACCACACTGACGGCTCTCGCATGAGGCGCCCAGACCGCAAAATATGTACCCTTCACACCATTGATCTCCATCGGGTGAGCACCCAGCTTATCATAGATCTGGTAGTGCTTGCCCTCTGCAAACAAATAAAGATCCAGACTGGAAAGCTGTGGCGCAAAGCAATAAGGATCCGCAGTCACTACCACGTCATCCTCACCGTACTTGATATTCAGAAGATATGGTGCCTTAAGCTTCTTGCGGCTCTCGACATATTTCCCAAAAAATCCGCTGCCCGGCTCCACCTCTTCCAGCTCGGTCGGATGGTTTCCGCGCATATCTGTCACGGTAACTGCTTTCGCCTCCGGACGATACACGGTAAATACCTGTCCCTTGCCAAAATCGTGAAGTCCCAGTATATTGTGAGGGGCATTATGTCTGCCCTCCAGTAATTCGTCATACTCCACCCAATTGATCCACTGATCTAACTTCTCCTGCATAGTCTCCTCCAATCATCCTATATAATTATAATGTATTGAAAACCCCATTTCTTTCGCAGTGCGAATATATCGCATAATAACGAAAACCTCCTACACAATCGCATAGAAGGTTCCTGTAAAAGCATGTGTTATTATTATAATTGATTGACTGAATTTCGTCAATGAATAAGACAGAGTTCCCAGCATGAACTCTGTCCCATTCTGTGCAAATCTATTTCATTTTATAAGGAAGAAAACAACTAGTTATTGTATTTAAATTCGGTTCCATCTGCATTGTATGCACCGTCACAGATCTCGATCTTGACATAGGATGCACCGGTATAAGTATTGGTGGTGATCCACAGCCATGGATAATTTCCCTTGAGATTTTCTGCATCCAGCTTCACATACTTGCCAACCCAGATCTGATTGTTATTCTGATCATAATCAACATCAAACTTTGCAGCACCGTCCTCTGTCTCTATATATCCTACCTGAAGATCAGCGCCCTTACTTGCATCGTTGTCCGCAGGATAGATCCGGACACAAGGCTCCTTAATCTTGCTCCAGTCTACATTCAGATGAATGTTCCAGTACTCTTTGTTAATGATCGCCTGCAGCTTATCGGTCGGATTGCCATCCGCATCGGTAATGCTTGTGGTGTAACCGATTCCATGGTAAACAGGATCGAAGATATCTCCTCTCTCCGCTGCGACGATCTTTGCCTCCGGATCACCGGTGTGGCGCATGAACTCGCCTTCCCATGTGTAAAGAACCTTAGGATTCTCATTTTCAACAGTTGGCACTACGGAAATTCCTGTATTTACTAATTTAGCACTCTTCGGAAGCTCAGGCACCTTATTGCCTGTCATTTCTGCGAAAAGCTCTCCGACATCGCCGTATGCGAAGTAGCCTCTCTTACGCTCGTAATAATGACCCTCGTCCCACATTACCGGGCAATAACCGCTTGCCAGGCACTGCTTAAATAACTCTCTCGTAAAATCAATCACATTGTCTTTATAACCCTTAACGCAGCCACACTCACCAATGATCACGCCGTAGCCCTGATCCGTGAACTTCTTCAGACGAGCCAGCGAACCGGTCATGTACTCGTAGTCCTCTTTGGTGCCCCATGTGTCACGATAACCCCAAGTGGTTGTAGAAGTTGCAGAGATACAGTAGTCTGTCGGATCATAGTAGTGAACCGATACGCTTAACTTATTGTTACCATTCTCTTCTGTATCCTTTGGCATCCGGTAGCGATCATCCATCGTACCGTCTGTCTCATAGTAATCACTCTTATAACCCCCGATCACGCAGGACTCATTTCCTGTACCGGGGATCAGCAAATGACGATATGCGTTGTTGCCGCCTGTGCTTCTTACAATATCAACGAATGTCTGGTTGATCTGATTAACAAGCTGATAGATTGCATTACCATCCTTAGGAAGCTTGCCGGTCTGGTTTGACTGACCTTTCTCCGGATGCTGATAATCATCGTTCAGACGACCGCTGAGCTCCTCGTTTGCTCCCTCGAAGATCAGATGATCGGAATATTCTTTATAACGGTTTGCAATCTGTGTCCAGAAAGCTTTGTATTTCTTCCATGCCTGATCACGGATCGGTGTATCCTTGGCGTCGATCTCCTCAGCACCAAACATTCCCCACCATCCGCCATCCCAATGGATGTTGATGATAACATACATTTCATCATTTAATGCGTAGTTGATGATCCTCTCTACACGATTGAACAGATCCTCGTTGATGGTATAATTGCCATCGGTTGACATAAAGTTGGACCATGCTACCGGCACACGAACTGTGTTGACACCATATGCTTTAAGTCCATCGAAGGTCTTCTGTGTTGCCATCGGGTTACCGGCACTTGTCTCACACTCCTTGAGTGTTGTCCAGTTGCCCATGCAGTTAGACTGCTCCATCTGGTTACCCAGATTCCATCCAAGGGACATTACAGGCATCAGATCCTGAGAAGAAAGCTCTTTTCTCATAAGACCGTTATCCTTTGTAGTAATTCCGTTTGCTGACTGATGCTCTTCGCCAACATTGGACATTTTCAAAAGCTCTGCCTTATCCTTCGGCAGCTCCGGTGTTGGTGCTACGGTTGGTGCAGGTGCTACAGTAGCTGTCGCTGCAGGTGCTTTTGTTGCGATTGCGCCATTACTTGCTGTTGCTGCAGGTGTTGGTACATTCTTTTTCTTTGCCTGTACTGTCACCTTAGCGGTCAGCTTCTTAGTAACCTTTTTCTTCTTATTCTTATAAGTTACCTTGCAGGTAATCTTAGCAGTTCCCTTTTTCACTGCCTTCACCTTGCCGTTTTTCACAGTTGCTACTTTCTTGTTACTGGTTGACCATTTTAATTTCGCCTTTGCCGGCTTATTCTTAACGGTCAGCTTCTTGCTCTGTCCCACGGTCAGCTTCAAAGAAGTCTTGTTCAACGTGATCTTCTTTTTTGCCTTTGTCTTTGCAGCGGATGCCAGATTGGTAACACCATTCATCGTGAATACCATGGCAGTTGCCAGAAGCAGAGCGGTAAACTTGTTGAAACATCTACGTTTCATAATCATTTCCTCCTTTTCCATGTGTAACTGTGTATTCTTTCTTTCATAAAAGTATGTTACAATGAAATAAGGCATAATAATATCATTTTAGTAACGATATTTATAACTTTTGTATTATTTTGTGGAGGATATTTACAAATGATCGATATAGAAATCATGCAGGATGCATCCGAGATCATCCATTACGACTCCCCTGAAATCTCTTTCGCCGTTCAGGAACGATTGCTGTCAAACTACACAGATATGCGTGCTCTCTGCCACTGGCATGATGACCTTGAGCTCCTGTATATCTTCGACGGTGAGATGAATTATGAGGTCAACGGACAGAAATACCTCCTGCAAAAAGGCGATACGATTTTTATAAATTCCCGTAAACTTCATTACGGATATGACAACGACCGGAAGGAATGCGAATTCATGGTTGTGCTGATCCATCCGGAGCTTTTAAAAGCAAGCAATTACATGTACCGCAGATACGTTCATCCCATCTTAAATTACGCCACGGACATCGTCATTGTCGACCATGCCGCACCGGACGCAGGGAAGTTCTCTGCACTTTTCCACAAGATCCTTGAATGCCACCGCCTTGCGGAAAGCAGTCATGAATTCCAACTGCTCGGATACTTCTATGAGCTTTGGAGTCTGATCTACCAGAACTGCAACATGGAGGAAAATGTCATCTCCAACCGGGAAGATCCCGATATTCAGGTTCAAAAGCAGATGGTATCATATATCTACCAGCACTATCAGGATCATATCACGCTCGAAGATATCGCTGCAGCCGGCGTGGTCAGCCGCAGTAAATGCTGCCGTATCTTCCAGAAATACCTTTCCCAGTCACCAATCTCCTTCCTGAACAACTACCGTATGGAGATCAGCTGCAACCTGCTTTGCGATACCGCCTTCAGCATCACCCAGATCGCCACCTCCTGCGGTTTCAACCACTTAAGCTACTACTCCAAAATGTTTCTGCAGCGGTATGGCTGCACACCAAACGGATACCGCAAGGCACACCAGAGAAAGTGAGATCTGCAGAGATTGAGAATTCTCTGTAATTATATATTTTCTTTGATATACTATCATTCATCGAGCTTTTGTCGATGTATTTATGTGTTTACTGCATATGAGACGATTACTGCTGCAATATGGCATAAATCTTGTCTACATCATAATCGGGAGCACACATTCTGGCAGCATCATAAATACGCTCAATCAATGTCACGTTTTCCTCGAGCATATCCGCAGCTTCCTCGGCTGGAATATTTTTAAGAATCTTTTTGATGGTTAATTCAATAAGATTCAATATTTTCCCCTGTTCAAGTCCCAACTCGCGACCCCGTTCAAGTCCTTGCTCGCGACCCTGTTCAAGTCCTTGCTCGCGACCCTCGCGGACTCCGGACTGGTAATGATCTTCCCATGCTTTACACATATTAAATTCCTCCTTTTCGTCATGATCCATCTTAATATCGGTAAATCCTTCAATAACCTTGGCAGCGGCATACTCTATATTGTGCAGTGCCGCCTCGCGGGTAAGGATCTGTTCCATCTCCTGCTCGCTGTCCTGATGCTTGATGACTTCCAGAACAAGCCCGACAGAAGTGCGGAACTTCTCAAAGTCTGTGATGTCCGCAGGCGATATGAGGTTCAGCTTATAATCCGCCACATACTTCAAGATCGTGCTGTTCGTGTGGAACATTTCGTGCAGGCTGCGTGGTCCGTCCCACGGCTGTGAACCCCAGTAGACGGTGATCGTCACCACCGGTGTCAGGTGATCCTCTGCCGTAAAGCCGGATAAAAATTCCGCAGGACTGTTCAGAT